>UOFQ01000183.1_pt1 | contig 14867 bp, 14 predicted proteins | sample 1988961 | NCBI WGS metagenome assembly UOFQ01 (sample SAMEA4712195, study PRJEB27164) | hydrothermal vent metagenome | biome: marine basaltic hydrothermal vent biome; feature: marine hydrothermal vent; material: mineral | place: Pacific Ocean | collected 2011-06-14/2011-07-23 | depth 1719 m | reverse complement strand
GCCTGCACAACCGTTATTGCCTGCTTTGTAGTCACGACCATCGGAGGATTGCCCAGTTAAGTTTTTATCCTTAATAATTAGTGGCAGAGCCATCTACACGTCAACTCGCCAGCGCTCCACATAAATCAGGGGTACATGGGCGCCAGTATTGGCTCGGCTACCAGGGGTGAACGCTTATGCTGTGAAAGCGCCCGCTCAAACTGCTGCCACAACTTAGCGCCTTTCCAGCCATCCGTGTCAGCGGAACCGAGTCGACTATAAAGCTGGCTATTAAGGTGAATTATCTCAAGCGAAAATGGCTCATCAACCCGAGCGGCGATCTCTGCAAGCGATTTCGGTGAATCATCTAACCAACAAATGTTTGCCCAGGCTAACAGTGCTTCTTTTGCAGCAGGGGCATCATGGTCATGGCAGGCGCGCTGCATCGCTTTTTTAACCGCGCGAACATCAGCCACAACAGCGCCGTTTTCATCCTGTGAGTTTTGTTTAACCTTTCGACGAGCCATCCACCACGCGCTTGCGGTTAACAACCAGCCAAACCCCAGCAAAGCACTCACAATCTGCCAATCACTATCTTGCTGTGGTGCAACAGGTGGTGACACATCACCCCGTGCAGTCATCTCTGCCATGGCAGGCGGCGCAACAGATGCGACATTGCTCACCGGCGCCGCAGAGACTCTTAATGTCCGCGCGGGCAGACTCGCCACTTCACGCTGACCACTCAGGCTATTCCACCACACCACTTCCACTGCTGGCAGTTGATATTCACCCGCTCGTATTGGAATGAGTGCGATTTTCTCCTGCCGCACGCCAATCAACGTATCCTGCTTTTTGTCATTCATTAATCGCGCCTGATCCGGATAAGCCTTTAGCCCGTCGGGCATCACAGGTGTAATCGCGGGTAATTGAGCCGCGGTCAAACCATCAGCGATCAATGTCAGTGTCCATGTGAGCGGTTCACCCGCGGTTAACATTTTTGACAGGTCAATCTCCTCAGGCCATGTTTCAATCAACTGCACCTCCCGTGCGGGTAACCACTGCTGACTCTCTTGTGCAGCAGGCATCGCCTGGACATTCAGTACCACCGAATCAGATTGCACACGCCGAATCTTTCCACCTGGCTCAAACACATCAAACATACCACGCGAACGATTAACCACCTGCCCCTCAAAAGTGAGTGGCGAGATAGTCAGCTTACCGCTTTGCTGCGGAAAAATAGCATAACTACGTTCGAGTACCACATAGCGGCGACCATCACGTGTTGTTTCAAATTCACGATCATCCCCTAGTTTTTCGATCACCGCATCGGCATCGCTAATCGCTGGTTCTGAAAGGCTGGCATTCGCAACATTTACGGCACGAAACAGGCGCGCCTTATAAATCACCTGCGACTGCACATAAGCATCACCACTCTCCGTCGCAGTCTCGGCACTTACCTCAATAAAAAGTACTGAATGATTGGCAGCGCTGGTCGGTGCTGCCTGTTCCGTCACACCAATCACTAGCGACTGGCTTTTATCATCTCCAAAAGGGATTGAGGGCACCACTAAACGCCCACTGCTTTTTGGCATCAATACCAATGTCCACTGGCGTGTTTGCGATACGCTACCGTTGACGATCTGCATCGTCGTCCCTTGACTCTGACTCTTAATATCAAACGATTGCTCAAGCGCCTTAAAATCAGGATCATCATCCACTCGCCCATCCGCTTCAAAGACCAGACGGAACGACTCATTCATCGCCACCGGGTTACGGTCACTCTTAGCAGTAATCGTTGCCGCCAATGCTGGCAGGGCTAACATCATCATCACACCACATAACCACCACCGTACAATGCTACTTTGATCTTTTACCATGCCTCACCCTCACTACGCGGTTGACCACCACTGCGATTCTTTTCACGTTGCGACTGATATTGAAATTTGCGGCGCAACAAGCCACCCGGGTCATCTGGAATACGGCGTAGCCATTGATCATTTGCCCGTTGAATTTCAGCCTGCGCCTCACTCAGCTCCGCCGCTGTCGCCGTTGTCTCTTCTGATTGATCACCGCCATCAGCCTCTTCAGCCTGCGAGGCTTGCTGTGTCTCATCGGCTGATTCCTCACCCTCTTCTGACATCTGCTGCGCCTGCTCCTGTTGGGACGGCTCCCCCTCTTCACCCGCTGAAGAGGGCTGTGGTACATCGCCCATCTCATCGGACGATGAAGACTGCCCATCCTGTTGCTGATCGGATTGCTCACCTGGTTGATCACCTGCCTGATCACCCGATTGATCATCTGGTGATGAATTAGACTCAGACTCGCCTGGCTGTGAATCACCTGGCTGCGAATCACTCTGCTGTGACTGCTCACCATCTTCATTCGATTCACCCGACTGCGAATCGTCATCTGATGATTCACCAGACTCCTGTTTTAACTGCTCTTCTACCAATGCTCGATTATGCTTTGCATCGGCATGTTTCGACTGTCGCAACAATGCCTGATCGTAGGCATCAAGTGCCGCCTGCCACTGCTTTAACTGCGCATACGCATTACCTTTATTATAATAGGCCTCTGCACTTTCGATTCCCGTTAGCGCATCAATGCTCTGCTGGTAATTACCATTGCGGTAATTTGCTGCGGCCTGCCATTCTTTGTCTTCAAACAAGCTTGCTGCCTGCTCCGCATCATCCGCTGCAAAGGCACGTGAAGCACGTTGATCAGGCGTTGACCAGAGATCATCCCACCACGACTGCTGGTTATCACTAACCGGACTCTCTTCAGCCTCCGCACTTCCCGGCGTCATGCTCATCAACGGTAACGCAACCAGACAGATGACTAATAGATTGCCGCGTCTAAATACCATCAACACCAACGGCAATAACAACAACAGTAACCACGGCCCCTCTTCTCGCCACTGATCCGCCTTAAAACCCTGAGACTCTTTCAGCTCTGATTCATTGATTAGTCGAGCCGCACCAAGCAGTGTCGTAATATCAAGGTCATCAACGCGCATCGCCTGGTAGTGACCACCACCCTGCTGCGCAAGATCGCGCAAACCCACCTCATCGAGTCGAGGAATCACAATCGCGCCACTGCTATCTTTTAGAAAACCACCGTCAGGCAGTACAATCGGTGCACCTTCAACATCGCCCACCCCCAGTATCGACAGGCGATAGCCCGACTGGCTTAATTCACTCACAGAACTTTGCAGCTTATCCGTCGGCACATTCTCAAGGCCATCCGAAATCAGCAATAGATCACCACGTGTTGCACCTGCCTGTGTCAATAACTGCTGCGCCATATCAATGGCAAGATCGGGACGACTACCCTGCTGCGGCATCAGGGTTGTCTTCAAGGAGCTAATCTGTGCAACAATCGTCTCGGCATCTTCTGTCAGCGGCGAGACAACAAAGGCATCTGCCGCGTAGACAATCAATGCTGACTGCCCCTCTTTGCGCTGCTTAAGCATATCGATCAATTTAAGCCGTGCGCGGGTTAAGCGTGTCGGTTTTACATCGGTCGCATCCATTGAACGTGACAGATCCAGCATTAATACCAGTGCCGATTGATCTCGAAACACCGGCTGTTCCAGCTGTTTCCAGGCAGGCCCTGCCATCGCGGTAATCGCCAACAGGCCCACCAGCGCAACCATTAACAACACACCGCGGCGCTGCCGCACGCCACTTTCACTGATTAACAGATGGGGCAACAGCGCTGCATCACAAACACTTTGCCAGCGCCGACTTTGCAAACGGGCACGTCGTAGATACCATAAAACAAGTATTAAGAACGGCAACAGCAGAAGCCACCATGGGCGTAGAAAATGAAAGCCCTGTATCATTTCATCAAGGTTCATGCCGCCCCCTGCCTGCGACCTTGTCGCCATAACAGTATGGTCGCGATCAACATTGCAGCGCCCAACGGCCAGTAATAAAGCGAATGCCGTGGGCGAAAAAACTGTTTCTCCTGCTCCACCGGCTCAAGCTCATCCAGTAACTGATAAATTTCATCCAGCTGGGTCAGGTCTCGTGCACGAAAATAGCGCCCACCAGTGGTGGTTGCAATCGCAGTCAATGTCGCTTCATCTAAATCTACCGATGGGTTTACCTTGCGCGAACCAAACAGCGAACGCACCATCATCTCATCCGCGCCAATCCCGATGGTATAGATCTTCAATCCTTCACTCGCCGCCAGTTCAGCTGCCTTTAGTGGTTCGATCTCACCAGCGGTGTTCGCCCCATCGGTCAATAAAATCAGCACGCGACTGGCGCTGTTATCTTCACGCAGGCGCTTAACAGCAAGGCCGATGGCATCGCCAATCGCAGTCGCCTGACCAGCCAGACCGATCACTGCCTCATCGAGCAAGGTCTTCACCGTGGTGCGATCAAAGGTCAGTGGTGTCTGTAAGTACGCCTGCTGACCAAACAGCACCAGTCCGACACGATCACCAACACGACGTTCAATAAACTCACCCGCCACCAGCTGGATTGCAACCAGTCGGTTAACCATTCTCCCCTGCCATTCGAAATCTTCAACCTCCATACTGCCAGAGAGATCTACCGCCAGCATCAGGTCTCGTCCACTCACCGGCAACTCCACCGCCTCGCCCTGCCACTGCGGTCTCGCGCTGGCGATTACCAACAGTGCCCACGCCAATAGCGCAATCCATAACAGCCAACGCCCATCCACAACTGCTCGTGAAGTGGTGTCACCAGGCGAACCAAAATCACTGAGGAATGGCACGCGCAAAACGGCATCATTGGCACTTGCTAGCGGACGGACAAACCAGCGTATCAACAGAGGCAACGGGATCAACCACAGCAACCATGGCCATTCAAATTGAAGCGGCAAGTCCATCATCGTTGAGCCGCCTTTAAGCCAGGTAATCGCAGCAGCCACTCACCACACAAAGCATGCAATGCCAACGCATCACCATCAATCTGCTGCTGATAAGGGCCAGTCAGCAATAGGCGGCCAACCCCCTCACTAAAACTGTTCGGTTGAGACAATGAATGTCTGTTATCTAAATAACGCAGCCACGCCTCACCACTAAGAGCTGCAACTGCTTCGCGTGGATCGTAACTAAGCGAGACCCGCCGCAGTAGCACCGACAATCCCTGCACTAGCTGATTAACGTTTTGCTCCTGCTGGAACGCCTCCATTAGCGCCTGCCACTCGGCCAGTGCTGCAACACGCACTCGCAGCGCAGCCTTGCGACGCTGCCACCACCAGGCCAGTAAGACGACAACTAAAACAAGTGCCAACAGCAACCACCAGCCGGGCGCAGGTGGCCACCATGAGATCGCAGCAGGCAGGTGAATATCACGCAGTGGCAGCTCAGCAGCCATCGCTATCTCATCCATCAGACCACTCCTCGCATACCCAGCCCTTCGCGTAAGCGTTGCGTCATTGACTGTGTGGTTGAGCAGGGAATAAAGCAGATGCCGTGGCGACGACACAGCGCCTGTAAAGCATCACGCCGTTCAATGAAGCGCTGATGATAGGCATCACGCGCGGCCGCCGCAGTGGTATCAAGTGTCACTGCCTGCTCGCCATCTCCAACACGGTAGAGGCCTGCGGGTGGCAAGGTAGATTCCAGTTCATCATAGATAAAAAACATCACCACATCATTATGGCGCGCCAGTTGCGCGAGGTGCAGTTCGCTGCGCTCTTCCACATCACGAAAGTCACTCAGCAACACCACCAGGCTACCTGGACGTGCCACACGCCTTAAACGCAACAGCGATTGAACGGCGGCATCACTCGCTACATCGCTATTATGCTGTGTTGCCGCTTTGGCCTGTTCCCATGCCAGCTGTTCCTGCTTTACCATACGTTGAATCAGATGCAGAACAGCATGTTTACTACCCTGAGGGCGAAGCTCTTCATGCTGTTGCTCAGAAAAAATAAGGCCGCCAATTCGGTCTCCCTGTGCCACTGCAGCCCACCCCAACAGCACCGCAGCACGCGCCGCAACCACTGATTTAAAGGCGCCCCGTGTGGCAAAAAACATTGAACGGCGGCTATCCACCCAGAGCAACACCGCTCGTTCACGCTCTTCACGAAACAGTTTAGTGTGTGGCTTACCCGTACGTGCCATTACTCGCCAGTCAAGCGTGCGTACATCATCCCCCGCCTGATACGGCCGCACCTCATCAAACTCCATCCCCCGCCCGCGGAATGAAGAGAGATACTGCCCGCTCTGCGCAGCCCGCACCTTCAAAGCATTCAATGACAAACCGGCCGCTTCACGATGCAATCCAATCAGTGATTTTTTATCAGGCCGAACCGGATCAAAGGGCGTATCAATAACAGCCGAAGAGACGGAGGATGCACGCGCCTCGCCAGCCAGGCTCTCCTGCGATGCACCGCGAGCAAACAGTTGTGACAATCGTTTTAACACCAGCAAATCCGACTAGGGCACCGCAATACGTGCCAGCAACGCCTCAATAAAACGGTCGGGCGTAATGCCATCGGCTTCTGCTTCGTAACTCAATATAATGCGGTGGCGCAGTACATCATAGGCCACCGCCTGCACATCTTCAGGGCCAACAAAATCACGCCCCGCCAGCCACGCATGGGCACGCGCGCAACGATCCAGGGCAATGGTCGCACGCGGGCTACCACCAAACTGCAGCCAACGCCCAAGCTGTTCATCGTAAGCCGTCGGATTACGCGTTGCGAGTACAATCTGCATCAAATACTCTTCCACGTTATCCGCCATAAACACCTCCAGCACCTCTTTACGCGCGGCAAACAGCTCTTCCTGTGTGACCAATGGTGTGGCGGTATCAGAGTGTGTCACTCCATCGCGTGCCTCGCCTCTCGCCAGGTGCAAAATTTCACGCTCAGCGGCGGCATCAGGGTAACCGATCGTGACATGCATCAAAAAGCGATCTAACTGCGCCTCGGGCAGCGGGTAAGTCCCTTCCTGTTCAATCGGGTTTTGCGTCGCCATCACCAGAAACAGCGCCGGTAATTTATAGGTCACGGCACCGACGGTGATCTGGCGTTCGGCCATCGCCTCTAACAGCGCCGACTGCACCTTGGCCGGGGCACGATTAATCTCATCAGCCAACACCAGGTTATGAAATAGCGGCCCCTGCTGAAAGGTAAAAGAGCCATCCTGTGGTCGAAAGATCTCCGTACCGGTCAGATCGGCAGGCAGCAGGTCAGGGGTAAACTGTACCCGGTGAAAGTCCCCTTCAATCCCCTCGCCCAGCACCTTGATCGCCCGTGTTTTAGCCAGCCCCGGCGCACCTTCTACCAACAGATGGCCATCCGCCAGCAGCGCAATCAAAAGGCGATTAACCAGCAGCTCCTGCCCAATGATGTGCTGGCTAATCGATTGATAAAGTTTTTTAATACTCTCTTGGTGAGACATAACTACCCTTGCCTTTATTCAGGATCTCTTTTGCAATGAACTGCGGATTTTAAGAACTATTTCTGCTTTTGCCAAGTCAATATATCAATCCAGCTTAAACCCCTGGTAAAGATCACTCACCAAGAACGGCCATCGCGGCGTTAATCAACTGCAAACGAGCCGTATCACCACCACGATCAGGATGATGTTCCATTGCCAGACGACGATAATGTTGCTTTATCGCCATCGCATCAATCGGATCCGTCAACCCTAGTACCGCTAACGCCTGACGCCGCTTTTCAGAGCCATTAAGGCGCGACCAGAATTTATCAAGCATCTGTTCCAGCTCTTCTGCTGTTGTCTGCTCCAGGTGGCTACTATCAAGATAATAATCACGCAACGCATCGACCTCACCCAACTGATGTGCGCCATTCAAAAGTGGATCATAATCGCGCAGTATAATCCGCAAAGGGCTAATTTCAAGCTGGCCGCTCTGCGCGGCCCACAACTTATCGCGCAGGCGGTACAGGGCATTAAAGAGCCTGAAATGGCCACAAAATAGTGCAAAGGTCTCGCGAAGCTTTGAAATATCAAAACGTTCATCACCGCACTCATAGAGTGCAGCAAAGAGCTCGTATTCGCTTAACCCGGCCGGATTATTGCGTAAAAGGGGTAATAATTGCTCGCCAAGCTCGCTCGCTAGCCTTTCATTAGCTGATGCGGGCACATCATCCATGTCGTGCCCATCCATCAGAACAGACTAATATTGAGACCTTTGCACGATACAATGCACGAGTAAAAATGGCTAATATTCCCCTGCTTTTCGTTAGAAAACGGGTCAATAGCCCGCTATTAACGGCGCTTTCTGCCTCAATCAGGAAAATATTCGCTCATTTTTCTTTCGCGCCTGTATCATGCAAAGGTCTCATTGAAGTAACAATTTATCTTCTGAATTATTTAACAGAGAGCAGCTCAACATCAAACTGTAGCATTGAATTAGGGCCAATATCGGCACCGGCACCACGTGGGCCATAGGCCAGGTCAGAGGGGATAAATAGTCGCCACTTGGCGCCCTCTTTCATCAACTGCAGCGCTTCCGTCCACCCTCTAATCACACCATTCACAGCAAAGGTTACAGGCTCGCCTCGCTGATAAGAACTATCAAACTCAGTGCCATTGATCAAGGTTCCTCGGTAATGAACTGAAACAGTGCTATCTGCCGCGGGCTGCGCACCAGACCCAGCCGTAATCACCTTATATTGCAATCCACTTTCCAACGCAACAACACCCTCTTTCCCTTTATTCTCGGCAAGAAATGTCTCGCCCTCAGCTTTATTCGTGCTAGCGATCAACTCCATTTTTGCAGTTTCTTTTTTCTGAAAATCAGAAAAAAGAGTCTGCATTTTTTCCATTGTCAGCCGTGGTTTTTTACCTTTGAGCACATCATCAATCGCCATTGCGACCAAGTCGACATCAATATCCATCTCATAACGCTTTAAGTCCTGTGCAATTTGAAAACCCATCGCATAACTAAACTGTTGCTTTTCACTGTTCAGGTCATCTTCAGCCTGTGCAATAGACCCTGATAAAGCTATCAAAAATGATGTGACAAAAACGCTGGTTTTCATGTTTTTCCTCATAATTTGTTTATTTTCTCAGCATTAAAGTGCGAAATTGCAGATAAAAAAAAGGGATAGGAATTACCTACCCCTCGTTCAATGCGCACTCCTTGCTAAAATTCCACTTCCGTTACTCTGCTTAGACCTTCCATGAGAAACTTAATAGCCATAGTTATACTCCCCCATCCAGCAACCGTCAAATAGTAGCAAAATACCATTGCCAACCATACTTTAAAACTAAAACCTGCGAAGGCAAAAGATTCAGTATCATTACATGATTAAACCGCCCATTACTATTTTGTAGCAAAATGGCGGCTCTGTTTGTACACTACATCACAATTCAGCTCTAAAAATTTTCAGCAAGATAATCAAGGGGGTAATCATGAATAAAATGGCGCTTGTTGGGATACTCTGTAAAACATCACTACTCACATTAGGCATATTTACTCATGCAATCGCGAGCGACCCTCCTTCAGCCAGTGAAATCATTAACCAGTGCTACTACAAATATGCGGGCGATGATCAACGCTCATACATGCAGATCACCCTTAAAGCAGCGGGTGGTAAAGCGCAAATCAGCGAATATACCCGCCTCTGGAAACATTACGGTGGAGAAAAAGGGGTGGTCGATAAGGTACTGCTCTTCACCGATACACCACTAAAAGATAAAGGCCTCGCCTTTATGCGCTGGGGTCACACCGGTGCCAGCAACAAAGCAACGGAACAGTGGATCTACCTGCCGGATCTCAGAAAGGTTCGCCGCATCACCCCGCGCGACCCAGAAACCAAAGAGTGGATCATCAAAGATGAAGATTTAAGGCTTCGAGAACCACATGAAGACAACCACACCTTTGCTGGTGAAAAAACCGCTGATGGAAACTCATATTACCTGGTTGATTTCAAACCTCACAACGACCCTGTCTATAGCAAACGTACCTTCTGGTTCAACAAGGGCGACAACGTCAGTGACTGCTCGCTAGATAAAGTCGACTTCTACGATAAACGCGGTGAAAAAACCAAGCAGCAGCTTATTGAATGGCGGCGTGAAGGCAAGGCCTGGATCTGGGACAAAGTGGTGATTGAAGACACCAACAGCGATGCCTACATTCATTACGATATGAAACAGGTCGAGATTAACGTTGGCCTGGATGACGCTCTATTCACACAGCGTTCAATGCAGAAAGGGTATAGCAAGTAACCCTCGCAGGCTAACGACGACAACTACTACTGGTACAGCCTCTCGAAACCTGAGGGGCTGAAACCATTCATGCGTTTTTCACCCACCAGTATAATCGGTACCCCAGTGCCTTTTAAGCGTTGATAGTCTGCCTTCCCCCTGTTGCTGGTTTCAGTGTCATACTCCTGAAAGGGAATATTGTTTTCTCTGAAATAGCGACGTGCCTTTTTGCAGTAACCACACCATACAGTGCTATACATCACCACCTTTCCTCGACGAATATTGCGACTAACCGAGGCCTCAAACGGAACAATCTCAACACTGGAGTAGCTGTTAATCTTAACATTAACCTTTTCAACTTTACGCTCAGCGGGTGGGCGGTCGCCAAAATGAACCTTGCCATTGTCATCCATCCATTTAAAGATCTCGGCTGCAACAGGCGATGCCATAAAAAAGCACATCACAGCCAATAGACAACTCACCTTAATGGAAACATCGGTTTTCAGATTACACCAACGGATATGGATGTCTGCCATCACACCCTTTCTGGCGAGCTCGGCAGGCAGATTTCAGTGATTGGCGCAGCGACTGTCCGGCATTAAAAAAGGCATGATTCAACCCTTCATAAAGCACCTGGTTATACTTCCTGCCAACAGGTGATTCCGTGAACTCGATATACTGGTCAAGCTCCGCATCACTGAGCCCCTGGTAGGTAAAGAGATACATCATCGTCACCACCTGCTCAAGCTCACCCCACATGGGAGCCATCGCACGTTCCATGTTGTAACGTGTCTGGCCATAGCTTGCGCGTTGTGTGGTGCCACTTTCTGCCACCATCGCCATGCCAAAAAAGACCTGCATATTAATCATCAAATCTTTGGTTCGCTCTCTGGACAACACCGCTTCATCAATGCGATGAATCCGCGCCATGCGGCCAGGCCGATCACGCTCAGTTTCAAATATCTTAGACATCTTAAACATGGTGTCCGGTTGTGACGCACGCACCTCCATCGCAACCACCCGCTTACCTGACGGAGATTCCAGCCATGCTAGCACCTGCTCTATTTCACCAGAAGACATCTCCTCAACCATATACTCCTGCACACTCTGATTTAGCGATTGCGTATCCAGCGCGCCAACCAGCTTGTCCTGAATCACCACATCCATCGGCGCACCCTGCCGTGCAGAGTTTCGAATACCCGCCTTCACCTGCGCCGGGATTTGCTCAATCTGCACGTCCATACCAGACTGATGCATCAGCGCCGAAACCAGCGCCACCTTGCTCAATTCAGCACTCACACCAACCGCACTGAATACCAGAAATAGTAATGCCAGAATTAATTTGCTTAAACGACGCATCGTTAACTCCCCGTGTCTCAATCAAAAGACTCAACGCTCTATTCAAGGCAGGGCAAAACATTGCCTTCACTTAAGGGCACCTCTATTAATTCATGAACACGCATCTTGAACCCCAAATCAGCCACAGCCGCGTTACAAATCTTGCCAATAGACCCACTATTACCTGCGATTCTCGCCTTGCTGTGGCTGATTTGGATGTCCAATACCCATGGGGCACTCTGTCTGCTGCGCTCAGAATTAATAGAGGTGTCCTTATAGTTTGCGGACAATAAGCAGGAGTTCTATAGTAAAAACGATACTTTTATGGCATTAAAAGCGGCATTAGCTAACAGGCAAAATGATAACCAGGCTAACAGGATGTTAGTTATCAGGATTTTTCAGGAATCAGGCAAAAAAACTCACCTGAGTTTTACGATTATTAGCACGAAATAATCAATATTTTTCAGCGGCAACTAAACCGTCAGGTATTTCTGCACCAGCTCGTCACTCAACTCACCTATCTCACCACGCGCCACATTACGGCCACGATCCAGGATCTCAAACTGTTTACCCACCCGCCGTGAGAAAGGTAGCTTCTGTTCAACAATCAATACGGTGATATTGTCCTCTTCATTCAGACGCATAATTACATCACCAATCTCCGCCACAATATTGGGCTGAATCCCTTCGGTGGGCTCATCCAGTAACAGGATGGTTGGATTAAGCATCAACGCACGCCCAATCGCCAACTGCTGTTGCTGCCCTCCCGAGAGATCACCACCACGACGACTCAACATCTCCTTTAAAACCGGAAACATTTCATAAACCTTATCTTTCGCATTGATTGATTTGTCGGCACGCGCACTCAGGCCGATCTTCAGGTTTTCTTCCACCGTCAACTGCGGGAAGATCTCCCGCCCCTGCGGCACATAACCAATACCGATGCGAGCACGCTGCTCTACTGGTTGGTTCGAAAGCTCTTTACCGTTAAACATAATCGAGCCCGATTGAAGCGGCAGGCTGCCCATGATTGTTTTTAACAGGGTTGTTTTACCCACCCCGTTGCGCCCCATCAGGCAGACACAACTCCCCTGTTCCACCTCCAGATCAATATCCCACAGGGTATGGCTTTCACCATAAAATTGATTAACCCCTTTAATACTCAGCACCATTATTCTCCCAGCTATTCCCCCAGTTATTCCCCTAGATACACACTGATCACACGTGGATCATTCTGCACCATATCCATCGTCCCTTCCGCCAGTACGTGCCCTTCATGCAGCACCGTTACCGTTTGTGCAATCGAGCGGATAAATTCCATATCATGCTCAACAACAACGACCGAGTGTTTACCCGCCAGGCCGATTAACAGCTCTGCGGTACGTTCTGTTTCCTGCTGGGTCATCCCGGCGATCGGTTCATCAACCAACAACACCCGCGGGCTTTGAATCACTAACATGCCGATCTCTAGCCACTGCTTTTGTCCATGGGAGAGTTGTGCTGCGCGCAGATGACACTCAGCAGTCAGGCCAATCGTCGCAAGCACCTCATCGATGCGATCACGCTGCTCACCATTCAATTTAAAAAACAGACTCGGCCAGACACGCTTATCAGTTTGCAGTGCTAGTTCAAGATTTTGAAATACCGAATGTTCAGGAAAAATCGTCGGTTTCTGAAATTTACGCCCAATACCGGCCGCGGCAATTTCATATTCAGACATGCTGGTCAAATCCATCGTCTGACCAAAATAGACCGAGCCGCTATCCGGGCGGGTTTTTCCGGTGATGATATCCATCATCGTGGTTTTGCCCGCGCCATTCGGACCGATAATACAGCGTAGTTCACCGTCATTAATAGTGAGGTTAAGATCATTGATCGCCTTAAAACCATCAAACGAGACATTCACCCCTTCCAGGTAAAGGATCGGGCCATGACTAGTATCGATCTCACCCTCTTTAACCGCGTGGGTACCAGACATTGCCGGCGGCTGTTTCTCTACCATAAAGTCAAACACGCGGTCACGGCGCATCACCTGGCGAAAATTATCCAACGCCTTCATGATGACACCTCCGCCGTAGATTGTCTGGCCAACCTCGCAGATCTTTTCTCGGTAAAATCCTTAACCAGTCCCATAATGCCATTTGGCATAAAGATGGTGACAAAGATGAAGAGCGCACCGAGAAAAAACAGCCATATTTCTGGTGCTGCAGCGGTAAAAAATGTCTTAGCAAAGTTCACCACCACGGCACCAATCACCGCACCAATCAATGTGCCGCGCCCACCGACTGCAACCCACACCACCAGCTCAATTGAGTTCAGTGGTGAAAATTCACCGGGATTAATAATCCCAACCTGCGGTGTATAAAGCGCACCTGCAATACCAGCCAGCATCGCAGAAAAAACCCAGATCCAGAGCTTAAACGATTCTACTTTGTAACCAACAAAGCGGGTGCGATCTTCAGCATCACGTATCGCCACCACCACCCGTCCCATTTTCGATGAGACCACGTATTTGGAAACCAGATAACCCAGCGCGAGAAAAATCACGGTAAAGACAAATAACCCCGCACGCGTGGTATCAGACTGAAGAGAGAAGCCCAGAATTTCTTTAAAATCAGTCAGGCCATTATTACCACCAAATCCCATCTCATTGCGGAAAAAAGCGAGCAATAGTGCGAAGGTTAGCGCCTGGGTAATGATCGATAGATAGACACCCGTCACCCTGGAGCGAAACGCCAACCAGCCAAACAGATAGGCCAACGCAGCCGGTACCAGTAACGCCATCAACATTGCAAACCAGAACATATCAAAACCCTGCCAGTACCACGGCAACGTATCCCAGTTTAGAAACACCATAAAGTCTGGTAGGTCAGGGTTACCGTAAACACCACGGTCACCAATCTGGCGCATCAGGTACATCCCCATCGCATAACCGCCGAGCGCAAAAAATGCCGCATGCCCCAGACTTAAAATACCGCAATAGCCCCAGACCAGATCCAGTGCAATCGCTAGCAATGCATAACTGAGGTATTTACCTAGCAAGGTAACGGTGTAAGAAGAGACATGAAAGATGGAGTCCTGCGGCACCATCAGATTACAGAATGGCACCACAATGCCCAACATAAACAGCGTCGAAAGAAACCACCTGGCTGCGTTATCATTGGCCAGTAAATTCATTACAAAACTTCTATTTTCCATGCTGTGTGGTGTCCCATATAAAGCGTGCATTTAGAAAGCCACTCAAGCCGTGAGTGCAAGACGCTGTCCGCAGGGAATGGCCGCCCCCTTTCCAAGGACTGCAACGCCGCAATCGCGGTTTGAGTGGCTTCCCGTAGGGCCAGAGCAACAATTTGTCTATTATCCCAAACATTTCTCGTCTAAATGTATG
>UOFQ01000080.1_pt1 | contig 14871 bp, 14 predicted proteins | sample 1988961 | NCBI WGS metagenome assembly UOFQ01 (sample SAMEA4712195, study PRJEB27164) | hydrothermal vent metagenome | biome: marine basaltic hydrothermal vent biome; feature: marine hydrothermal vent; material: mineral | place: Pacific Ocean | collected 2011-06-14/2011-07-23 | depth 1719 m | reverse complement strand
CCGCAATCGAGGTGGACAGGAACACGCCCCGATCCATTTCTGATTCGACATTGCGAGCCCATTGCTCAGCTCTGCCTTTGGTTTTGAATGTTTTGGATTGGACAGGGTAGCCCTTCTTACGAACCTTTGTCTGCCACTGGCCGTCGCCACGCTTGGTAAATGTCGCCATTTTCGCCTCCCAGATAACCACCAGAACAAAATACCCAGAAATACCCTGGTGTCCCAAAATTGTCCCAAATTCGAAAAATCGGCTATGGGTTATTTATAGACTATATGATAACTTGATGTTTTTAAAGGGGGCGATGGCGCGCCCGACAGGATTCGAACCTGTGACCTCCGCCTTCGGAGGGCGGCACTCTATCCAGCTGAGCTACGGGCGCGTGGCCTGATTATATCAGCACTCAACATTTAACGTCATGTAATGACTGTACTATTCACGCCTTTGTTGAAAAATAGCCATAATCCTGCTGTGATTTAAACACACCAGCACCGAGCACGACGCTACCATCGGCAAAGCGATCAAACATTAGGTAGGGAACGAGGACAGCGCTCTCTTTTGACTGGTGATGCTGCTCAGTCAGTCAGGCCACTAATAATCAATCATTAGAAGTGCCAACCCACTGCAATGTAGCCAACGGTCACATTTGTCTTATCAACAATCGGGCTGTTTTGAATCTGCTCACCCAACTTATTGTTACTCAGGTGCGCGTTTAACGACCACTGGTCACTGATACGATAGCGAGCATCCAGGGCAAAATATGTATGAATGGTGCTATCCGCAGCAGCATATTGTGGACGCGCTGCGGTTGCCTCACTGGCTTTAACACCGTAATAATAATTGATGGCGCTACGGCTCATACGCTCATAGCCACCACTTGCTTTCACCAATAGCTTTCCACGCTCAAGCAGTTTGGTTGAGAACATTACCTTAACGGCAGAACCATCATGGGTATCTGAAACATCATTGAGATAAGCAAAGTCAAGATAGCCGATGGGGCTATCCCACGCCACATTAACACCCGCTTCTGTTGCCGCCTTTCTGTCAGACATGCCAGATAGCAATGCGCCATCCGTTGCAACAAAGCCGCGCTGCTGTTCGACCAACAGGCCAATGCGTATTTTATCGTCCTCAAATTTCCACGGCAGCCAATAACCAAGGCGATGCACATTAAAATAGAGCGTATCGTTATAGCTGATATTAATCAGCGGCAATACAACTGCGGAAGATGTTTGGGAGCCTGAATATTTGGGGCGCGTGACCACTGCGGCCAATATTTCACCATGCAATCCATCACCACGAACAGCATAATCAAGTGGTGCAACTACGATCAAATCATCCATTACACCGGCACTAACGGTACCACTTAACGCCATCAAGGCCGCAGCCAGGACTCTCTTCATCACACTTCTATTCCTAAGATTTTAGTCGTCAACTTATTCAACCGTGACTGATTTTGCAAGGTTCCTTGGTTGATCGATATCAGTGCCTTTCAATACCGCAACATGGTAAGAGAGTAGCTGCAGTGGCACCGAATAAACAATCGGCGCAATGGCATCGTCAACCGATGCAACAGAAACGACCTCTATTCCTTCTTCGGCTTCAACATGCACCGACTCATCTGCAAATACCAGCAACTGCCCACCACGTGCGCTCACTTCCTGAAGGTTCGATTTAAGCTTCTCTAGTAATTCATTATTAGGAGCAACGGCAATCACCGGCATATTGGCATCAACCAGTGCTAGCGGGCCATGCTTTAATTCACCAGCAGGGTAAGCCTCTGCATGAATATAGGAGATTTCTTTAAGTTTTAGTGCGCCTTCCATTGCAACCGGGTATTGCGTGCCACGCCCCAGAAATAGCGCATGGTTTTTATCACCAAACTGCTCAGCAACCTCTTTGATTTTGTCATTAAGGGCAAGCACATCTTCAACCTTCGCGGGCAATGATATCAGGTGTTTTACCAATGTCTCTTCGACATGTTCTGGCATCGCATGACGTCTACCCAGTGTGATCACTAGTAACATCAATGACACCAGCTGGGTGGTAAATGCTTTAGTCGATGCGACACCAATTTCTGGCCCAGCCCGTGTCATCAGAAAAAGGTCTGACTCTCTAACCAGCGAACTCTCTGGCACATTACAGATTGCCAGTGAATGGCCAAAGCCTCGCTTCTTCGCTTCTTGCAGTGCTGCCAGGGTATCTGCTGTTTCACCCGATTGTGAGATGCTAATGATCAATGAGTTATTACGCACGACCGGGTAACGATAACGAAACTCACTCGCCACCTCAACACTGCACGGCACACCCGCCAATGATTCAAACCAGTAACGCGCAATCATCCCGGCATGGTAGCTCGTACCACAGGCAATGATATGAACGCCCCTTACCTCATCAAAAATTTCACTCGCACCAACGCCAAATGCACCTTCAAGCACTCGCTTTTTACTAATACGACCTTCAAGGGTTTCTGCAATCGCATTTGGCTGCTCATGAATCTCTTTCATCATGTAGTGGTTGTATTCACCTTTACTCACTGAATCTGCGGTGAGCTGGCTGATAGTGACAGGGCGTTCAACCACCTCGCCATTCACATCATAGATCGTTACTTTATCTTTGGTGATATCTGCGACATCGCCATCTTTCAGAAAAATGAACTTCTGGGTGACAGGCAACAGTGCGGCAACATCAGAGGCAATAAAATGTTCACCGATGCCAACACCAATAACCAGCGGACTACCTAATCTTGCCGTAATTAAACGGCCGTCATCTATATTACTGATCACACCCAGGGCATAGGCACCTTCTAGTTTTGTTGTCGCTGCGCGCACCGCATCAAGCATATTTTTGCCCTGATCCATATATTGATGGATCAAATGCACAATCACTTCCGTGTCGGTCTCAGAGGTAAATTCATAACCACCCTCGGTCTGTTCACGGCGCAGCTCTTCATGGTTTTCAATGATGCCATTATGAACAACAGCCACTGTTTTACGGCAAACGTGAGGATGGGCATTGGCAGTGGTCGGCTTGCCGTGTGTGGCCCAGCGTGTGTGGCCAATCCCGACACTACCTTTCTGAGGGTCATCATCCAGCACTGCGACCAGATCATTAATCTTACCCGGCGCGCGTACTCGACCAATGCAACCATCCTGATCAAGCACTGCGATACCAGCAGAATCATAGCCACGATATTCGAGACGTCGTAGCCCTTCTAATAGAACAGGTACAATATCTCGCTCAGCAATTGCTCCGACGATTCCACACATAGCTCACCTCATTACCTGTTTACTGCTAAAACTGCTAAGGAATGGAAATTATATAATTTCCATTCCTTAGCCATAAATTACTTTTTCTTTTGTGGGCGCGTCCAGGACTCTATCGATCGTTGTTTTGTCCGCGTCAAAGTCAATGCACCGGCTGGGGTGTCACTTGTAATTGTTGAGCCTGCACCAATTGTTGCACCCGCACCAATTTTAACGGGTGCGACAAGTTGACTGTCTGAACCGATAAATGCCCCATCTCCAATTTCAGTAATATGTTTATTCGCACCATCATAGTTACAGGTAATCGTGCCGGCACCAATGTTCACATCTTTACCGATTATGCTGTCACCAACATAGCTAAGGTGGCTGATCTTAGATCCTTCACCCACCTCAGCTTTTTTCACTTCAACAAAATTACCGACCTTAACCTTCGCTGCTAAATTGGTATCCGGGCGTATACGAGCAAAAGGGCCGATGGTGCATTCACGTCCCAATGTTGCATTTTCAATCACGCTATTGGGGAAAATAATACAACCGTCCGCAATGGTTGTATTGGTAATCACGCAGTTTGCACCGATCTCAACCTCATTACCAAGAACTACATTGCCTTCAAGAATCACGTTAATATCGATCACCACATCGCTACCCGTTTCTACCGTACCGCGTAGATCAAAGCGGGCTGGGTCTTTTAATGTGACGCCAACGGCCATCAGCTGTTCTGCCTGTTGTCGTTGGTAGTATCGTTCGATGCGCGCTAGCTGACTCCGATTATTAATGCCTTCAACTTCTTCGACTGCACTTGCCTGCGAAGTCTTTACCTCAATACCATCACTCACGGCCATCGCGATGATGTCAGTCAGATAGTATTCACCCTGTGCATTGTTGTTTTTCAGACGGCCAAGCCACTCTTTTAGCTTTCCGCCTGAGACAGCAAGGATACCAGTGTTGACTTCGGTGATCTTGCGAATCGCTTCAGTTGCATCTTTCTCTTCTGTAATGCACTGCACGACGCGGTCGCTATTGCGAACAATTCGCCCATAGCCATGGGGGTTTGGCAATACTGCCGTCAGTAGTCCCATACTGGTAGTAGAGACCTGTTCGAGTAGCTGTTGAAGAGTCTCCCTGGTCGTAAGTGGCACATCGCCATAAAGCACCAGTACGGTATGATCATCAATCAAATGCGCTGCTGCCTGTGCAACGGCATGGCCAGTACCCAGCTGCTCTTCCTGCTTAACCCAGCTAACGTTGCGATCGGCAAGGACATCTCTGACAACTTCACCACCGTGGCCATAGACAACATGAATATCCTGGGCAGAGAGTTGCTCTGCAACATCAATCACGTGAGTCAATAATGGCTTATGTGCCAGTTTATGTAGCACCTTGGGGAGTCTTGATCGCATGCGCGACCCCTGTCCTGCTGCGAGAATAACAACGCTTAAATCCATCTAATCTCTCTTTGGCGAGTTAAGCCAGATTAATCCGGATCAATCCGGGCTAATCGGGAATAATTGTTTAACTTCCATAATAATGTACCAATAACGGCAAAGGCCGTCTATTAAACGGCCTTTGTCGATGCAATCTATGTTAAAAAGCGAACTAATTAACGACCGCGACCCTTCAACTTTTTGATCGCCTGTAACTGTGCAACTGCTTCTGCTAGTTCAGACTGTGCTTTGGCGTATTCGAACTCTGAAGTTTTATCTTGCAATGCATCTTCAGCTTTCTGTTTCGCTTCCAGCGCCGCTGCTTCATCTATGTCTTTGGCGCGCAATGCAGTATCAGACAGTACTGTTACCACATGAGGCTGAACCTCAAGCATGCCACCAGAGACATAGAATGACTCTTCACTATCACCATTCTTGACGCGTACTTCACCGGGTTTGAGCTGCGTAAGCAGCGGGGCGTGACGAGGAAGAATCCCCAACTCACCCATTACGCCTGGTGCAAATACCATCTCGGCAGTACCAGAGAAAATTTCACTCTCAGCACTTACGATGTCTACATGTATTGTCATTGCCATCACTTATCCCTACCTAAAATATAGAAACACCCTTTAAATTTAAAGAGTTTTGGCCTTCTCAACGGCTTCTTCGATGGTACCCACCATGTAAAACGCCTGCTCTGGTAGGTGATCGTATTCACCAGCAATAATGGCCTTGAATGCAGTAATAGTGTCTTTCAACGAGACATATTTACCTGGAGAACCGGTGAAAATCTCCGCTACGAAGAATGGTTGTGACATGAAACGCTGAATCTTACGTGCTCGGGTAACGGTTTGTCTGTCTTCTTCCGACAGCTCGTCCATGCCCAGAATCGCGATGATATCTTTCAGCTCTTTATAGCGCTGCAAGGTGCCCTGTACAGAACGTGCAACATCATAGTGCTCCTGACCAATGATCAGTGGATCGAGCTGACGAGAGCTTGAATCCAGTGGATCGATCGCTGGGTAAATACCCAGTTCAGCAATTGAACGAGACAGTACAACGGTCGCATCCAGATGAGCAAAGGTGGTTGCAGGTGATGGATCGGTCAAATCATCCGCTGGTACATATACTGCTTGAATCGATGTAATCGAACCTTTGTTGGTAGATGCAATACGTTCTTGCAGTACACCCATCTCTTCAGCAAGTGTCGGCTGGTAACCTACCGCAGAAGGCATACGACCCAGTAGCGCAGATACTTCTGTTCCCGCCAGGGTGTAACGATAGATGTTATCAACGAATAGCAATACGTCACGTCCTTCATCACGGAAGTATTCAGCCATGGTCAGACCAGTCAGTGCGACACGCAGACGGTTACCAGGAGGCTCATTCATCTGGCCGTAAACAAGGGATACCTTATCGATTACGTTTGAGTCAGTCATTTCATGGTAGAAATCGTTACCCTCACGAGTACGTTCACCCACACCTGCAAATACTGAGTAACCACTATGCTCAATCGCGATGTTACGGATAAGCTCCATCATGTTAACGGTTTTACCAACACCCGCGCCACCAAACAGCCCCACTTTACCGCCCTTAGCGAATGGGCAAAGTAGATCAATCACTTTAATACCGGTCTCTAGCAGTTCAGTACTACCAGACTGCTCTTCATAGCTAGGCGCTTTACGATGGATCGCCCAGCGAGTATCTTCGCCAATCGGCCCTTTTTCATCAATGGGATCACCCAGTACATCCATAATACGGCCCAGTGTTTTTTCGCCTACGGGTACCGCAATCGGGCCGCCAGTATTACTGACTGACTTACCACGCTGAACACCATCGGTAGAGCCCATGGCAATGGTACGAACAACGCCATCACCCAACTGCTGCTGCACTTCGAGGGTAAGATTCACATCACCCACATTCAATGCATCGTAGACCCTGGGCATGGCGTCGCGTGGAAACTCCACGTCAACAACAGCACCGATAATCTGCACTATTTTTCCTGCACTCATCGCCTCAAATCCTCTTATAAATTTAATGTCTTATCTTGCAAAAATTCTGAACGGTTAGACCGCTGATGCACCACTCACGATCTCTGAGATCTCTTGAGTAATTGCTGCCTGACGAGCCTTGTTGTAGATCAATTGCAAATCACCAATCAAATCACCCGCATTATCAGAAGCCGACTTCATCGCAACCATACGTGCTGCCTGCTCACAGGCGAGGTTTTCAACCACGCCCTGGTAGACCTGAGATTCAATAAAACGAACGAGCAGGGCATCTAATACATCCTTAGCTTCAGGCTCGTAAAAATAATCCCAGTGATGCGCTAGCTCTTTGTCTTCTTTTTTCTCAACCGGTAGCAACTGCGCAACCGTAGGCTCCTGTGTCATGGTGTTTACAAACTCGTTGTAAACCACATAAAGACGATCAATCTTGCCTTCGTTAAAGGCATCCAGCATCACCTTAACCGAACCAATCAGATCGGTAATTTCAGGTCGATCACCCAAATGCGCAGTCTGTGCAACAACGTTACCACCAAGGCGTCCAAAAAAGGCGGCGCTCTTGCTACCAATGGTGCAGAGATCAATCTCTTTACCCTGGTCGTGCCACTCTTTCATCGAAACAACGGTGCGTTTAAACAAGTTACTGTTCAAACCGCCACATAAGCCACGATCTGAAGAGACCACGATGTAACCAACACGCTTTACATCGCGATCTTCCAGGTACGGATGCTTATATTCAGGATGCGCATGAGCCAGATGATCAACAACATTACGCATTTTTTGCGCATAAGGGCGCGAAGCCTTCATGCGTTCCTGCGCCTTACGCATCTTACTCGCGGCAACCATTTCCATCGCACGCGTGATCTTTTGCGTATTCTTAATGCTAGTGATCTTGGTGCGTATCTCTTTACCTACAGCCATTACAAATCTCCCGTCTTTACCAGACGTTGTTTGCCTTGAATGACTCAATCGCTGATGCTAGACCAGATTTGATATCGCCATTGAAGTCACCCGTTGAGTTGATGGTTGCCATCAGGTCAGCGTGACTGCTGTTCATGTAGCTAATCAGTGCAGATTCAAATGCACCCACTTTATCCAGATCAACATCATCCAGGAAACCTTCGTTAGCAGAAAACAGAGAGGCTGCCTGGTCCGCAACACTCATTGGCGCGTACTGTTTCTGTTTCATCAGTTCGGTCACACGCTGTCCACGCTCAAGTTGCTTACGGGTTGCTTCATCAAGATCAGAAGCAAACTGTGCAAACGCTGCCAGCTCACGATACTGCGCAAGATCAAGACGTACACCACCACCCAGCTTCTTAATGATCTTAGTCTGTGCTGCACCACCGACTCGAGATACTGACAGACCTGCATTGATCGCAGGACGAATACCCGAGTTGAACAGATCAGTCTCAAGGAAAATCTGTCCATCGGTAATCGAAATAACATTGGTTGGTACAAATGCAGAGACGTCACCACCCTGGGTTTCAATGATCGGCAGTGCGGTCAAAGAACCTGTTTTACCTTTCACTTCGCCGTTGGTGAATTTCTCAACATAGTCAACGTTGACACGAGCAGCACGCTCTAGCAGACGAGAATGGAGATAGAATACATCACCCGGATATGCTTCACGACCTGGCGGACGACGCAGCAGCAGTGAAACCTGACGATAGGCCCAGGCCTGCTTGGTCAGATCATCATAAACAATCAGTGCATCTTCACCACGATCACGGAAGTATTCACCCATGCTACAACCCGCATAAGGTGCGATGAACTGCATCGATGCTGGATCAGATGCGGTCGCTGCAACAATAATGGTATGAGCCAGTGCGTCATGCTCTTCTAATTTACGTACCACGTTGGCAACAGAAGAAGCCTTCTGACCAATCGCAACATAAATACAGGTAACGCCGGTACCTTTCTGGTTGATGATCGCATCGATCGCAACCGCTGTTTTACCCGTTTGACGATCACCAATGATCAGCTCACGCTGGCCACGGCCGATGGGCACCATTGCATCGATCGCTTTCAGACCCGTTTGAACTGGCTGGTCAACACCCTGACGTGCAATCACGCCTGGCGCTACTTTTTCGATAGGGGAGGTACCATCTGACTCAATCGGCCCTTTACCATCAATCGGCACACCAAGGGAGTTTACCACTCGACCTAGTAGCCCTCTACCGACAGGAACCTCAAGGATTCGGCCGGTACATTTTGCATTATCACCTTCAGAGATGCTCTCGTAAGCGCCCATGATAACGGCACCCACAGAGTCACGCTCAAGGTTAAGCGCCATACCAAAGGTGTTGTTGGCAAATTCAATCATTTCGCCCTGCATTACATCGGCCAGGCCATGAATACGAACAACACCATCTTTAACGCTGACAACAGTACCTTCGGTACGTGCTTCGCTAACTGCATCGAAGTTTTCGATTCGTTGCTTAATCAGCTCACTGATTTCTGCTGCATTTAACTGCATGTTTATATCCTCTATAACGAATTGTTTTCAGTGGGTCTTAAACCAAAATTTAATGGGTCAGGGCATGGGTCAGTTTTTCTAACTGACCGACCACCGAACCGTCGATAACCATATCGCCTGCGCGAATAATGGCACCACCCACTAGAGAGTTGTCTGTTGTGCAGACGAGCTCGACCTCGCAACCCAAACGCTTTTTCAACGCTTTTTTGATGCTGGTCTGCTGCGCACTGGTCACCGGAAATGCGGAGACTACCTGTGCCTGAACTGTTTTTTCAGCCTCAGCACGGTATTCTTCGTACAACGAAGTGATTTCAGGTAGAACGGTTACCCGTCCATTTTCGACCAACAACTTAATCAGGTTTTTTGCGGCATCATCAAACTGATCACCACAAACACTGAGAAAAAGGTCGGCCAGTTGCGCATTGCTCACCCGTGGATTACCTACCACGGACTGCATTCCACTGTCCTGTACTACGGCAGATGCCAGCGCCAAATTATCAGACCACTGTGCAAACTGCTTAGTTGCCGCAGCCTGCTCAAAAACAGCCTGTGCGTAAGGACGTGCGATTGTGCTTTTTTCAGCCATGCTCGTTCAATCCTCTTAAATCTGGCTAACCAGATCTTTCAACAGACCGGCATGTGCCTTCTCATCCACTTCACGGCCAAGAATACGGCCCGCACCGGCAGCAGCAATAGATGCCACCTTACCGCGGAGATGCTCTTTAGCACGATTCGCTTCCTGCTCAATCTCAGCTTTAGCAGCAGTGATCAGACGATCACCTTCTGTACGTGCCTTCTCTTTTGCCTCTTCGACAATTTCGTTGCCACGTTTTTCTGCCTGAGCCATGATCTCGGCTGCCTGAGATTTCGCCTCAACCAGGTGCTCTTTAGCGCGCTTTTCAGCAAGTTCAAGATCATGCTTGCCCTTGTCTGCAGCAGCCAAACCGTCAGCAATGCGCTTCTGCCTTGCAAGCAGAAGATCATTCATCGGGTTCCAAAGCACTCGATTGACGAACCACAACAGCGTAACGAATGCAATAATCTGCGCAATCAGTGTTACGTTAATATTCATCTAAGTCTCCTAAATAAATAAGGTATTACCAACCAGGGGCCGGTTAAACCTTATGCGCCAATTGCGCTGCTTAGGGCACCTACGAATGGGTTTGCAAACAAGAACCACATTGCGAACGCCAGAATGATGAAAGGGAAAGATTCCATCAGACCTGCAAAGATGAACATATTGGTCATTAGCACTGGACGCATTTCAGGCTGGCGTGCAATCCCTTCAAGCGTTTTCGCACAGATCAGGCCCCAACCGATAGCTGAACCCAGACCCGCAGCCGCAAGGATAATTCCGACGCCAACAGCAGTAGAGGCATAAATTTGTGCGATCATATCAGGTGTCATTTGGTACATCTCCTATTTAAAAAATACTAAATCAAAACGCTAAAAATTAAACTACTAAATCTAAAGCAAACAAAATTAAAACTTAATACATCTCACGCTCAAAGAGCGCTACTAACTAATGGTCTTCTGTGTGCGCCATCGCCAGATACACAATGGTCAGCACCATAAAAATAAAGGCCTGCAGCGTGATGACTAACAGATGAAAGATCAACCAGCCAAGATCCAATACAACCTGTAATGGAAACCAGATCAACGCGCCAAGACCAACTGCCATGGTGCCACCAATCAGTGCAATCAGCAGGAAGACCAGCTCACCGGCAAACAGATTACCAAACAGTCGCAGACCCAGACTCAATGGCTTCGCCAGCTCTTCAATCGTAGACATCACGATATTCACCGGGATAAAAAACTTACCAAACGGGTGGAAGACAAACATCTTCAAATAGCCCTTAACACCTTTAACTTTAATATTGTAGTAGATGATTAAAGCAAACACCGTCAATGCCATCGCCATCGTGGTATTCAGATCCGTGGTTGGTACCACCTTAAGGTATTCAATACCTAACACACCCGAAGCAATCAATGGCAGCAGATCAACAGGAATCAGATCCATGAAGTTCATCAGCCATACCCAGACAAAAATCGTTAATGCCAGTGGCGCAATAAGCGGGTTATGGCCAGGAAAGGTGTCTTTTACCTGCCCGCTAACAAAATCGATAATCATCTCGACAAAGTTCTGAAAGCCGCCTGGCGTACCGGTCACAAGATTACGCCCCAGGCGCGCACTCACCACAATCATCAAAACACCGAGTGCAACACTAAAGAAAACCGTATCCAGATGTAACGCCCAAAAGCCAGCTGCTTTGTGTGTCACAGGATCACAGTCACCAACACAAAGGTTGGTCAAGTGATGCTGAATATACTCGACTGTTTCGTTACCACTGGATGATCCGCTCAAACCTGCACTCTCCAAAAATTATTACTAAATTCTTATTATTCAGCGCTTGTCTGTTTCTCGCGGCCCTGTCGGCCAGCCATCAAAACAAACACTAGTTGCGTAATTACAAAACCGATAATCAACGCCAGCGGCGCCATCTCTAGCGCGCCTAATCCTATTCCAAACAGAACCAGTACCAGTACAAAACGTACCACTGCGCCCAAATACAAAATCATCTGGCTCGTTTGAGCACTTTTTTCGGCGGCAATAGTGGCGCGATTAATCCCGCGGCTCAACATTGCGGCCGATGCAACACTCACTAAGCCGCCATAAAAAGCAGAAAGCGCCGCCCATGAGCCATCTTTCAGAAAAAACCCAGCGGCTATCACAAGGCCAATGCCTAGCTGCATCAATATGATTTTCCTGGCATTATCTGCCAACTCAGCTGGTTTTGCAGAATCGTTCATCCGAGCTTGCTCAACAGTCCATGCACCTTAATGATCCCGCCCACTATACCAAGGCCGCCGAATATTAGCATAAAGAGCGGCTGAGTATCCAGCCAGTAATCAACGAATAAACCGAGGCCAAAGCCAGCCACAGTCATTGACGTCAGCATTGTGCCAACACCAATCAGCAAAAGTCCGGGGCCCTTCTGTTCGCTCATGCGCTATATTACCTGGCTCATCCAAAACAGGGAGGGCAGTATATCAAAAATAGATTCAGTGGGTTAGGGCTGAATGACAACAAATTTTATTTGATATGCTCGAGGATGCCTTCCAGCTCATCAAGACTATTATATTGAATCACCAACTTCCCTTTGCCTTTTGCAGAGTGCTGAAATTTAACCGCCGCCCCCAGTCGCTCTGACAAATCTTCCTGTAAACGACGCACATCAGGATCGTTTTCAATACTCTTCGATGATTTTGCCTTAGCCGCCGGAGATTGCGCTCGCCTAACCAGCTGCTCCGTTTCACGCACCGACATCCCTTTTTCAACGATGCGTCGCGCCGCCTCAATCTGCGCATCACCCTGCAGCCCCAATAAGGCACGCGCGTGCCCCATCCCCATATCACCAACCTGTACCATCTGCTTCACTTCGGCACTAAGATCAAACAGGCGCAATAAATTAGAGACCGCCACACGAGAACGGCCTACCGCCTCGGCAGCCTCCTGATGAGTCAGCTCAAATTCCAGAATCAGGCGCTGCAATGCCGTTGCTTCTTCCATCGGGTTCAGATCTTCACGCTGAATGTTCTCAATCAGCGCCATCGCCATCGCGGTCTGATCGGGCACATCGCGTACCACCACAGGTACTTCGTGCAACCCCGCAATCTGCGCCGCGCGCCAGCGACGCTCACCCGCGATGATCTCGTATTTTTTTTCTGAAATTGGGCGCACAACAATTGGCTGCACCACACCCTGTGCGCGAATCGACGCCGCTAGCTCATCCAGCGAATCGGTATGCATATCAGTACGCGGTTGATATTTACCACGCTGCATCACATCAACCGGCAAGTGGCGTAGATCAGATGTTCTAGCAGCCGCCTCCGTAGTGGTCGGGACAGGGGCTGCACCGCCCAACAATGCATCAAGGCCGCGTCCTAAACCGCGTTTTTTAGTCGCCATCAATTACTCTCTAAAAATAGTGTTAACCAGGAGACTGTCAGACTCCTGGGTTATTATTAATCTTTTGATATTGCTAAACAAAAATATTAAGCAACCTGTGTCGATTTAGATTCACGACGTAATATTTCACCCGCCAACGCGAGGTAGGCGAGGGCACCACGCGAGGTCTTATCGTACTGAATTGCTGGCAGACCATGGCTTGGGGCCTCTGCCAGGCGTACATTTCTTGGTACGACGGTACGATAAACTTTATCGCCAAAATGGCTGATCAACTGCGCCGAGACCTCATTCGACAGGTTGTTGCGCGGATCAAACATGGTGCGCAGCAACCCCTCGATTGAGAGACGCGGATTAGCGGTCGAACGCACCTGTTCAATCGTCTCAACCAATGCAGTCAAACCTTCCAGCGCATAATATTCACACTGCATCGGGATGATCACCCCTTCGGCTGCCACCAGCGCATTAACCGTCAACATGTTCAGCGTCGGCGGACAATCGATTAATATATAGTCAAACTGATCATCAATAGATTGCAATGCCTTCGCCAAACGACTCTCGCGGCCATCAACATTGAGCAACTCAACCTCTGCGGCAGTCAAATCACCATTCGATGGCAGCAAGCTATAGCCAATATGCTCCTGATGAATCATCACCTCACTGGCGGTTGCCTCATTGAGCAGCAGATCACAACATGAGAGCTCAAGCGAATTTTTATCGACGCCACTGCCCATCGTCGCATTGCCCTGCGGGTCGAGATCGATCAACAATACACGGCGCTTGGTCGCCACCAGTGAAGCGGCCAGATTAACCGTGGTAGTGGTTTTACCCACGCCACCTTTCTGATTGGTAATCGCAATAATTCTGCTCATAAACATTTCCCTGAACCTTTAATCTAAATTGGCTCGCATCACGAGCGATTTTTAGTCAATCTTTGGCTTTAACTGCACAATATGACGCGCCGCATCATCACCCGGCACCGTCACTGCCGACACTTCAAATGTCTCACATAACTCTTCAAGCACGGCCAGCTCAGCCGTCGGATATTGCCCCTTCATCGCCAACCACTCGCCCTCAGGGGAGAGCAGGTGTTTTGTTAATGTCACCATCAACGAAATTTCAGCAAAGGCGCGCGATGCAATCTGATCAAACAGCACCTCAGATTCGGCTCCAACCAGGTACGCCTCAACCCGGCCATTGTGCACCTCGACATTGCCAATTGCCAACGCCCCAATCGCCTGCGTCATAAAGCGGGTTTTTTTGCTGCTGCTATCCAGTAATACAAACTGGATTTCGGGAAAGAGAATTGCCAGCGGTATCCCCGGCAGTCCCGGCCCAGCCCCCACGTCGAGGATCCGAGTTCCCCTAATGTACGGCACCACGGTAAGACTGTCGAGCAGGTGTCGCGTCACCATCTGCAATGGATCACGTACTGCGGTCAGGTTATAGGCCTTGTTCCATTTTTCGAGCAGCCCCAGATAGTCGAGCATCTTTTGCTGCTGCTCAGTTGTGATCGACAAGCCCAGCTCATCAATACCATTGCGCAGTATCGCCGCCTGCTGTCTCCGCACGGAATTATCAACACTCATCCAGCAGATCTCTGTCCAGCGAGCGCCGAACGCTTTTTCAAATGCACCAGCAATAACGAAATTGCCGCAGGGGTAACGCCTGGCACACGACCCGCCTGGCCAATCGTAGCGGGGCGCTGTGCGATCAATTTTTGCTGCGCTT
>UOFQ01000059.1_pt1 | contig 14910 bp, 19 predicted proteins | sample 1988961 | NCBI WGS metagenome assembly UOFQ01 (sample SAMEA4712195, study PRJEB27164) | hydrothermal vent metagenome | biome: marine basaltic hydrothermal vent biome; feature: marine hydrothermal vent; material: mineral | place: Pacific Ocean | collected 2011-06-14/2011-07-23 | depth 1719 m | reverse complement strand
TGATGAGTGCAAGTCATGTGGTGGTTGCATTCGTCCAACCAGCAACCTACATAGAGGCTCATATAAAATCAGAATCAGAAGCATACTTTGAGACCCGGTCTGATGCCTACAGGTGGCTAGAAAGCATGAATGGCTGATAAGCATTGTGATATATAAGTAAAGCTGGTTCCCCCTGATAAGAGGCATTAGGACACATGGAAATTATTGGCGACAAAATCCAAATTCGCACGTTTAGACCAGAGGATACTATTCCATTCCATACTGCGGCTACTGAATCAATTGAACATATGCATGAGTTCATGCCTTGGTGCCATCCGGGATATTCGATTGAGGAGAGCGCGTCGTGGGTTACGTCAAGAGCTGAAGCCTGGAATAGTGCGGAAGAGTACAGTTTTGTAATCTATTCAGCAGACAACACTGAACTATTGGGCGGAGTTGCAATTAACCAGATCAATGCCAGTCATAAGATTGGCAATATCGGTTATTGGGTCAGAAAACGAGCCTTGAACAGAGGTGTGGCAACAGAGGCCATTTTGCTGATTGCCAACTTTGGTTTTAAATCTTTAGGGTTACTGCGACAAGAAATTGTAATGATGCCTAATAATCAGGCTAGTCGAAGAGTAGCGGAAAAAGCTGGGGCAAAATATGAAGGTGTAATGCAAAAGCGCCTTCTGGTTCACGAGCAGGCATGTGATGCATGCATGTACTCATTAATAGATGGCAAGGAGAAATAATGAAAATCAAAATATTCATAGTGCTGTTAGTCATATCCGCAGTTGCACTGATTGCAGGATGGAGTTCTGGGGAGTTCTGAGTTCTGGGGACACAATACTTATTGCCATCACCATTGAGTTCTTAATTGCCATCACGAGGCATTGGCCCCGGCTTTTTCTTTTTCAATTCCCGCCCAAGTAGTTGCTCTGCTTTCTCTACGAATGATTCATCTCCCAGCGGCCTCCCTGTCCGTTCATGTTTCTCGAACTCTTCGCCACTTCGACCCTGAGCTTCCAGCAAATAATCCTTCCAATCTCCAATCAGATTAAGCAACTTATCAACATCAACAATTCCCAAATCGTCTTTCCCAGTAAGATGCGCATGAACACTGCTCCATCGATAATCCCACGGTTTTTCAACCATTCCTGCCCTCACCGGATTCAATTCTACGTAAGCCGCCGCCCTCAATAACCAGCTTTCATCCATTGGGAACGAAGTAAAACGCCCTTGCCACAGATATCCGCGCCATCTCTCTCGGAAATTGATCATCCGAGTATAGCGCCGATGAACCTCTCCAATGGCCCTGCTTAGATTGGAATCCTTGTTCGGCTTTACGATCAGGTGTACGTGGTTGCTCATTAGGCAGTATGCCCATATTTCAACATTTTCTTGGCCACACCATTCCTTGAGTAATTCAAGATAGTGTTGATAGTCCTCATCACAGAAATAGACTTCCTGACGACGATTGCCACGCTGGGTTATGTGATGTGGATAACCGGGTAATACAACTCTTGCTAACCTTGCCATAATGAAAGTCTATCATAATTAAGTATTGTGTCCCCAGAACTCCGGGTAACCGGCATTGGTCGAAGCCAAGGCAATCTGTTCTGGATCGGCAACGGCATCATCAAAGATCACTACGGCTTGATGTTTCTCATAATCAACATCTACGGAAGTAACACCCTCCACCCCACCCATGGCCTTTTTCACCATCAGAGGGCAGAGCGCACAGTTCATGTTTTCCACCTGAAGGTTGAGGGTCTGCTCAGCAGCCGTGGTAAGGGAGGGCAGTATAAGGATGAGCAGAGAGATCAGAATGGCTCGTTTCATGTTGGATTACCTCAGATAAACAGTGGTGCGATAAGATTTACTGCAACAGCGGCAATGATCAGCAGTGTTGCGGCCCAGAGCGCGATCCTGATCACCCGGCCAGATGCAGGTGTTGCACAGTAGGAGCCTGGGGCGCAGGCGTTTTTCGGCTTTCGATAGACCTTCCAGAATCCCACAGCCAGCAAAGCGACGGCAACAGTCAGGAAGATCGGCTGATAAGTGGCGAGTGCCGTTAGGTTGCCAACCCAGGCTCCACCTACTCCCAGCGTTAATAAGAGGAAGGGCACGATGCAACAGGACGATGCCAGCAGCGCACCTATCAGACCACCGGCGGCATAGAGTCCCTCTCTGCCAGTATTGGGTTGCTCAGTTGTTTCATTCATTTGGATCTATCCTCTCTGGGAAAATTCTTCAGACAACAGCGACCGGATGGGTTACTGGTAGCACAGGTGCAGTACCCTTTTTTTGTCTGTTCCATGACAAATGTCCGGATGGCTGGGTTGGCCTGTGCATCTGATTTTGAGACGCCGAAGCAGTAGCAGAGTGGCGCACGCTCCGATGCCTCTTTGATCCCCACCACCGTGTGAACCGCCGACCGGTTCAGAGTGATCCCATCCTGACCAAAATAGACCACATCACAGGCCGGGCTATCGCAGAAGTAGTAGCGTTGATCCGGTAATGCCTGCGCCCAGGGCTGGTTCAAATGGTGCAGCATCGTCTGTAGTTCCACCGGCTTGCAGTGATGCCCATCAACCGGACAGGCACTCTCTTCCAGTCGAGGTTGTGAAGGTTCTTTTTTTGCACAGCAGTCAGACATCATTCACCTCATCTGTTCAGATTTGATTCTTTCATAACTTATGTTACAACCTGTAGTAACTACAGGTTCAAGGGGGGGGGTTATGAATCAAGAAAATAGTATGGGTATCGGTGTGCTGTCGGAACACACCGGCTGTAAGGTAGAGACCATCCGTTATTACGAGCGGATTGGACTGCTGCCAGATCCACCACGCTCCGAGGGCGGCCACCGGATCTATGGCCTGGAGCACCTGAAGCGGCTGACCTTTATTCGACGAGGGCGTGAGCTAGGCTTCACACTGGATGAGGTACGCACACTGCTGGGATTGGTAGATGGCGGCAACTACACCTGTGGTGAAGTCAGAGCGCTGACACTCAAGCACCAGCAGAAGATTCAGAAAAAGATCACTGATCTGAAACGGCTTGAAAAAAGTCTGGCTGAGATTGCCGCACAGTGTGAGGGCGGGGCGGTGCCCGAGTGCCCAGTCATTGATGCACTATTCGTCGTTTTATGATTTTTCATCATTTAAGGTTTAAACCACCGGCTTTATCTCTTGTGTTCCCATATTTTGATGCTTACGCACTCCCCAGTATTTGAAGTTTTTTTACTTGCTTAACTATTTTCACTTGCTTTATAGTGCAAGTATGCAAATGATTACCGTCCAAGCAGAGGAGATTTTTCAGGCTCTGGCCGACAAAACCCGCCTGCGTATTATCCGCTTGATGGTGGTGATCGGTGAAGAATCTTGCCTGTGTGAGCTGGTGGACAGCCTGCTGGAACCCTCATACAAACTTTCCCGTCACCTGAAGATCCTGCGCCAGGCAGGGCTACTGTCATCGAAAAAAGAGGGCCGCTGGGTCTACCACAGTCTGGTAGCGGCACCGCCTTACCTGGCGTCATTGTATGCCACAGTAAAGGTGCTGCCTGACCCGGATAGGATCTACGATGCTGATTTTAAGCGCTTCAGCAAACGCCTTTGCCTGCGCAAGGGTGGACGTTGCCAAGTCGGCATCCAGTCTGAAGCGTTCAAGACTGAGGCGGGGTAGCGATGTCCGGTTGTGGTTGCGAGATTGAGGTTAAAAACAGGAATCAAAGCCGTGTGCTCATCCTGTTACTGGCCATTAATGGTGTGATGTTTGTTGCGGAAATTATCGCCGGAATTATGGCTGACTCGACCGCCCTGATTGCTGATTCACTGGACATGTTGGCTGATGCCACTGTCTACGCCATTGGCCTCTATGCTGTAGGGCGAAGTCTGCTCGTCAAGGCGAAGGCGGCCCATCTCAGTGGCATTTTTCAGATCGTGCTGGGGCTTGGGGTGTTGTTCGATATCGTGCGCCGTACCGTGATCGGCAGTGAACCGGAATCGATGATGATGGTCATAGTCGGCATGGTAGCACTTGTCGCAAACACGATTTGTCTGGTGTTGATCTATAAACACCGCCAGGGTGAAGTGCATATGCGAGCGAGCTGGATATTTTCAAAAAATGACGTGATTGCCAATTTAGGTGTCATTGCTGCGGGCTTGCTGGTTGCGTATACAGGCTCACACTGGCCCGACTTGATTATCGGCCTGCTCATTGCCACCCTGGTGACCAGAGGCGGCCTGCACATTATCAAAGATGCTAAGCGTGAAAAAAACCAGCAGGAGGTGACACTGTGAATGTGCGTCGATTCATCACCCATCTGCTGATTATCTCTCTACTCGCCATTAATGTGGCATGGGCGGTGGACGACTGCGCTTTGCAATATTCAAATGAAGCCCCTGAAGTGATGCTGTCAAGTGATCTCTTCACTGACGGTCAGAACGATGATGCTTGCAACGACCCCTGTGTCGGTTGGCTTCATCTTGTCGCTATTACGTCAGGCGCTAAATTCGATGACTTCCCGTCCACCCGCCAGGAGGTGGTGCGAACGGATATCTCTTTTTACTCCCTCAATCAAGCACCCCCAATTAGACCTCCTCAAATCTAAGTCCCTCCCAGGGGTGTTACAGACCCCGCTTCGTTTGTAGTACCAATTAATACCAGGTAAGGACTTAACAGATGAAAAAACAATTATTCATGTCGGCAGTGATTCTCTGCCTGCTGGGCAGCGCCCTGGCCTTTGCCCCACTTTATGCCGAGGAAGAGCATGAGGAAGAGGGAGGCATCCCGCCCATGAGCGCGCAGCAGCGTCAGGCGATGGGCATTCTTACTCAAACCGTCACCGCCCGATTGCTGGCCGATGAGGTCATCGCACCCGCCGAGGTCACCGTCAACCTCTACCGCACCGCCGAGGTGACACCGCGCATCAGCGCCCAGATTGTCCGCCGCCACGCCCGCATGGGGGAGCAGGTGAAAAGAGGCCAGAAGCTGGTCACCCTCTCCAGCGTCGAGATGGCCGAGGCTCAGGGCCAGTTGTTGATCGCTGCCAGGGAGTGGCAACGGGTGCAGAGGTTGGGTCGCAAGGTGGTGTCGGAAAAACGCTATGTCGCCGCCCAGGTCGTTCACCAGCAAGCTTGGGCCAAAGTGCTCGCCTTTGGCATGACCAAGGTACAAGTGAAGGCTTTGTTGAAACAGGGGGATGTCTCCAGGGCAACAGGTACCTTTGATCTACTCAGCACCCAGGCGGGTACGGTACTCAGTGATGACTTTGTCATTGGCCGGGTGGTGGAGCCGGGGCAGGTGTTGATGGAGATCAGCGACGAGTCCCGCCTCTGGGTGGAGGCCAAGCTGGCGGCGGAGGTGGCTGACCGCATCGAGATAGGGGCTTCCGCCCGCGTGAGCAGCGATGAGCGCCAGTGGGTGAGCGGCAAGGTGGTTCAGATCCACCGCCGCATGGATGAGACGACCCGGACCCTGGCGGTGCGTATCGAGTTGGATTCAAGCGAGGGCGGTCTGCGCCCCGGTCAATTCGTCAAGAGCGCCATTGCGCTCACCGCAGGCAAGTCGGTCATGGCGGTGCCCAGTAAGGCGGTGGTGTTGTTGCAGGGAGACTATGTCGTCTTCAAACCGGACGGTGAGGAGATTCATCCCGCACCGGTGGAACGTGGCGTCACTCGCGGCAACTGGACTGAGATTAGGGCAGGCTTGGTATTGGGTGACGAGATCGTGACCCAGGGTGCCTATGTACTCAAATCGCTGCTGTTGAAATCGATGATCGGCGATGCAGACTAGGGGGGCATCATCATGTTAAACAATCTGGTTGAAGCCTCCTTACGCTATAAGTTTCTGGTGATCGTCTCTTTCGCTGTGGTGGCCTTTCTCGGCTGGCGGGCGGTGATGACCGTGCCCATTGATGCCTTCCCCGATGTCACCCCGGTACAGGTCAATATCTACACCGAGGCGGCCGGTCTGGCGGCGGAAGATGTGGAAGAGCTGCTCACCTTTCCGGTGGAATCGGGCATGGCGGGGCTGCCCGGTGTGCAGGAGATCCGCTCGGTGAGTCTGTTTGGACTCTCCTACGTATCGGTCTATTTTGAGGACGATCTTGATATCTACTTTGCCCGGCGGCTGGTGATGGAGCGCCTGCAAGAGGTGGGCGACCGTCTGCCCGAGGGGTATGGCAAGCCAGAGATGGGGCCGAACACCTCAGGTCTGGGACAGGTTTTCTGGTACACGGTGGAGCGGGCTGACAACGTTTTGAAAGAGGATGTCAGCAACATGGATCTGCGCAGCCTGCAAGACTGGCAGGTGCGCCTCATGTTGCGCACCGCGCCGGGCGTGGATGATGTGATGTCATGGGGCGGTGAGGAGCGGCAGTTTCAGGTGGTGATCGATCCGTTGCGACTGATCGAATACGACCTCAGCTTCCGTGAAGTGATGGAGGTGATCGAACGCAACAATGGCCAGGTGGGTGGCCAGTACATCAATCAGGGTTCGGAGCAGTATCTGGTGCGTGGTCTGGGGCTGGTGGAGAACGAGACCGACATCGGCAATATTGTCGTCAAGGTTGAGGACGGTACGCCAGTCTTCCTGCGTGACGTGGCAAAGATTGCCCAGCAACCGGCGCTACGTTTTGGCGCCGTCACCCGCGATGGCGAAGAGGTGGTGCTGGGCATGGCGCTGGCCCGTATCGGTGAGAACGCCAAAAACGTCGTGGCAGCAGTGAAGGAGAAGTTCGCCATTGTCGAGTCTGCCCTGCCGGAAGGCGTTGAGCTGCGGCCGGTCTACGAGCGCACCGACCTGGTAGACAAGGCCATCGGCACCGCCGTGAAGGCACTGGTGGAGGGTTCCATCCTGGTGGCCATTATCCTGTTTCTGTTTCTTGGTGAGATACGTTCAGCGGTCGTGGTGATCTCTGCGCTACCACTGGCGATGCTGATCGCTTTTATCTGCATGGGTGAGATGGGCTTGTCGGCCAATCTGATGTCGTTGGCGGGGCTGGCTATCGGTATTGGCATGATGATCGACGGCGCGATTGTGATGACCGAAAACGCCTTTCGCATCATGGCCGAATGGCGCGAAAAAGGGGAGAAGGTCAACCGCAACGCCGCCGTGCTGGTGGCGGCCAAAGAGGTGGCCAACCCCATCGCCTTTGCTATTCTGATTATTATCGTCGTCTTTATGCCGCTGTTCAGCCTCGAAGGGCTGGAGGGCAAGTTGTTTAAACCGATGGCATTTACTATCAGCTTTGCCATGGCCGGTTCGCTGCTGCTGACGCTGACCATTATTCCGGTATTGGCGGTATTGATCCTCAAGCCCAAAGAGGAGCGCGACACCCTGTTGGTGCGCTGGTTGAAACGCGCCTACCTGCCAACCCTGGCGTGGTCGCTGGCGCACAAAAAAACCGTGGTTGGCGGGGCGGTCGCGTTGCTGGTCGGGGCGCTGGCGCTCTTCCCGCTGCTGGGCAAGGAGTTTATGCCGCAGTTGCAGGAGGGCTCAATTATGTGGCGCGTGGTCTCCATACCTTCCACATCGCTGGAGCAGTCGATTGAGATTTCCAAGGATGTGTCGAAGGTGCTCACCGCCTTTCCCGAAGTGAAAACCACCATTGCCATGATCGGCCGTGCCGAGAAGGGTGAGACCGCCGATGTGAACTATATGGAGATCTACACCGAGTTGAATCCCCATGACGAATGGCCCGACGCTAATCGGCAGATGCCTGATCTGGTGGATGAGATGCGCGAACAGTTGGAGGTGGCAGTGCCCACAGCGGTGATCAGCTTTACCCAGCCGATACAGATGCGCGTGGAGGAGCTGATCTCCGGCGTGCGCGCCACCCTGGCGGCCAAGCTCTATGGCCAGGATTTGAAAGAGTTGGATCGTATCAGCCAGCAGGTCAAAAACGCCATCAGCCAGGTAGACGGCGTGGCCGATCTCTCGCTGGAGGCCAACCTCGGCAAGCCGCAGATTCAGATCCGGGTCAACCGCGAGCAACTGGCCCGCTACGGCATGAACGCCGATAATGTGCTGACGGTGGTGCGCACCGGCATCGGTAACGAACCGGTCTCCACCCTGATCGACGGCGTGAAGCGTTTTGATATCACCGTGCGGCTTAACGATGCCGCCAAAATGTCGGTGGACGCCATCCGCAACATCCCCCTGCGCAGCCCCGACGGTGCTATCGTGCCGTTGCACAAGGTGGCCGAGGTGTCGGTGACGGAGGGCTACTCCTTCATCCGCCGCGAGCAGTTGCAGCGCTACGCCGTGATCCAGATGGATGTGCGTGGCCGCGATGTGGACAGCTTCGTTCAGGCAGCGGAGGCGGCCATCGAGGCGCAGGTCGATATGCCGCCGGGCTACTGGATCGAATGGGGTGGTGCGTTTGAGAATCAGCAGCGGGCCTTGACGCGATTGGCGATCATCGTGCCGTTAACGATCTTCTTCATCTTCGTGCTGCTCTATACCGCGTTCAATTCGATCAAGTATGCCACCCTGATTATCGCCAATGTTCCCTTCGCCACAATCGGCGGCATTGTCTCGCTGTTCATCAGCGGCCAATACCTGTCGGTGCCGTCGGCCATTGGCTTCATCGCCGTTTTCGGAGTGGCGATGCTCAACGGTATCGTATTGATAAGCTTCCTCAACGAACTGCGGGAAAAGGGTTTATCCGTTTACGATGCCGTGCGTAAAGGCGCAGAGATGCGGCTGCGGCCCGTGATGATGACCGCCAGCGTTGCAATACTTGGCCTGGTGCCCATGCTGCTCTCCAGTGGCGTCGGTGCTGAAACCCAGCGGCCCCTGGCGGCGGTGGTGATCGGCGGATTGATCACCTCTACGTTGTTGACCCTGGTGCTGTTGCCAGTGATTTATGAATGGATGGAGACGCGCAAGCAGAAGTAGTCAGCAATGCTCCCTCAGTTGATGAGGGAGCATCCTTTTTAAATTACGCTGGAGAAAAACCATGAAAGAGATCAAAGCCTTCATCCACCGCAATCGCATTACCGATGTCATCCACGCGCTTAAGAAAGCCGGTTTTCGTAACCTGTCAATCATCGATGTGAAGGGTACACTCAAGGCGCTGGGCAATAAGGAGCAGGGCTACTCTGTCGAGTTGGGAAGTGCGGTCATTACCGAAATAAAACTGGAACTGGTTTGCGATGACGCACGGGTGGATGAGGCGACCCAATTGATTCAGCAAAATGCCCGAACCGGTCAAGCGGATGCCGGGGGGATTTATGTCATCGATATTGCTCAAGCCATTCGGATTGATGAGTAAGTAAGGTTAATCGTTAAAAGTGAGGTGAATGCCATGATGAATATGATGAACAACGAACACGGTTCGATGATGGGTGGCATGTGGTTTTTTTCAATTCTGTTCTGGGTTTTGATTATTGCCGGGGTGGTCTTTATTACTAAGTGGTTTCTGGAGCGCAACCGGAATAAAAACGGCTCTGGAATCAGCGAAGAATCAGCACTGGATATTCTGAAGAGACGTTACGTCAAAGGTGAGATTGACCAGGAAACCTTTGAGCAGATGAAGAAAGATATCGAGTCATGAGTCCCTATCGCAATTTAATTATTGGTTCTGTCTTGTTATTGATAGGAGTGGTAGGGCTAACGACAACGGGTGGATCGTGCTACTCCATGGGAAGCATGATGGATCGGGATGGCATGAAAGGAATGATGAAAGATATGATGGGTGCTCAATTGCCACCGGGCATCGATCCCGGCGATCTTCCTGAACCACAATCGAACGGTGCCGAGCATCTTGGCAAATATTGTACTCAGTGTCATGAGATGCCCGGTCCTGGCATGCATACGGCGGAAGAATGGCCTCGCGTGGTTGATCGCATGAACCAGCGTATGCAGATGATGAGCGGTCGCAGCATGATGGGAATGATGCACGATATCCAGGCACCTGAAGATTATGAATTAGAGGTACTGATCGCCTATCTGCAAAATCATGCTCAGAAGCCTATCGATAAATCTCAATACGAGGATTTGAATTCAATTGCTGGTCAATCATTTGAGGCAGTTTGCTCACAATGTCATGTACTGCCCGATCCCAAACAACACACGGTCGATGAGTGGCCTGCAGTTGTCCAGCGCATGAAGCAGAACATGACGATAATGGGCAAATTCGTTCCTGATGATAAGGCCGTTGAGATGATTCTTGGTTTTTTACAGAAACACGCAAGGTAGAGGAAAACCCTATGTCGATAATTATTCAAGTTGGGAGATGACACTGTTGCGGAGCTATTTTCTTTCTATTCATAAACACCTTTAGAAAATACACTAATGCACGCAGGATCTAGTACATCGTCCAGGTTATAGTCAAGAATTGCTTACGAATAAAGAATAGGCATACAAAAAACCCTTCGTAATATTTGGCTAAACGTATATAATTACGCTCATGAACACCGAATCACTTGCTGCTCTATTCAAAACCCTGTCTGAACCGGTTCGGTTACGGATCACCTATCTATTGCTGGAGAAGGGTGAGCTTTGCGTTTGTGATCTGGTGGATACGCTGGAATTATCACAAAGTGTGGTCTCCCGTCACCTGGCCTATCTGCGTAACAATGGGCTGGTGGCAACTCGCCGGGAGGGGGTGTGGATTCATTACCGGGTGGTGGATGATTGCTGTGGCGCACTGTTTGAGCACATCCGCCAATGTGGTGCGGAAAACTCAGAGATGCAGTCGGATCTGGCCAAACTGGCTACTGTAAAACAACCTTGCTGCTGATGCTGTCGCCTTACTAAAAGGGCTTTTTTAAACCTTATATATCTGTTTATTCGTTTATACGGAGCTAGTAATTTATGACGATTCGAGTGGGCATCAACGGCTTTGGCCGCATGGGTAGGCTGGGGCTACGAGCAGCCTGGGGCAGCAAGGAGTTTGAGTTTGTACAGATCAACGAGATCGCAGGCGATGCTGCCTGCTCTGCCCATCTGCTCAAGTTTGACTCGGTACATGGCATCTTTGGCCCGGAGTGTAGTGCTGAAGGGAATGTTTTCATTATTGATAATCACCACATCACCTACTCATCCAATCCCGGCATAGGTGAAACCGACTGGTCCGGCTGTGATTTGGTGATTGAGGCCAGCGGCCGATTCCGCAAGCCCGATCAGTTACAGGCCTATTTTGACCAGGGGGTAAAGAAGGTGATTGTGGCCGCTCCGGTTGAGGGGGCACTGAATATCGTCTATGGCATCAATGACCACTTGTATGATCCGGCAATCAACCATCTGTTGACCGCCGCCTCCTGCACCACCAATTGCCTTGCACCCGTGGTGAAGGTGATGCATGAGAAGATCGGCATCCTGCACGGCAGCATGACCACCATTCACGACATCACCAACACCCAAACCATCATCGACAAAGGTCACAAGGATCTGCGCCGGGCGCGCGCCTGTAGTCAGTCACTCATCCCCACCTCTACCGGCTCGGCCAAGGCGATAACCAGGATATTTCCAGAGCTGGAGGGCAAGCTGAATGGTCTGGCGGTAAGAGTGCCGCTGCTCAATGCTTCGTTAACAGACTTCGTTTTTGAGGCGGCACGTCCTGTGACTGCTGAGGAGGTCAACGGCTACTTCAGGGCAGCGGCAGAAAGTGAGCTTAAAGATATCCTGGGCTATGAGGAGCGCCCACTGGTCTCTGTGGACTACAAGGGTGATCCACGCTCTGCCATCATTGACGCACTCTCAACTATGGTGATCAATGGCACTCAGGTCAAGATCTACGCCTGGTATGACAATGAGTGGGGCTATGCCAATCGCATGATGGATCTGGCACGTAAGGTGGCACGGAGCCTTTGATGGAGAGCGGTCTGCGCAACTACCTGGTGGTCACCGGCGGCTACTGGGCCTTCACCGTTACTGATGGAGCCATCCGCATGCTGGTGGTGCTCTATTTCCATCTGCTGGGTTATTCCCCCTTCGAGGTGGCGATGCTGTTTCTCTTCTATGAGTTCTTCGGCGTGGTCACCAATCTGGTGGGTGGCTGGCTGGGTGCGCGCATCGGCCTTAACCTGACCATGCATATCGGCATGGGGTTGCAGGTGGTGGCACTCGCTTTGCTAACCGTACCCGATGGCTGGCTGTCGGTGCCCTATGTGATGGCTGCCCAGGCACTCTCCGGTATTGCCAAAGATCTGAACAAGATGTCGGCCAAAGCCTCCGTCAAGGCCATGGTGACAGACGGTAATGAGTCACAGCTGTTCAAGTGGGTGGCCCTGCTCACCGGCTCCAAGAATGCCTTAAAGGGCGGTGGCTTCTTTGCCGGTGCGCTGTTGCTGGAGTTGATCGGTTTTCGTGGTGCTGTGGCGACGCTGGCCGGGCTGTTGCTGCTGGTGCTGATGGTAACCGCTATCCTGCTACCCTCGGGCGTGGGCAAGATGAAGTCCAAGCCAAAATTCACTCAGTTCTTTTCACGGATTCCAGCTATCAATCGGTTGTCGGCGGCACGCTTCTTCCTGTTTGGCTCACGAGATATCTGGTTCGTGGTGGGGCTGCCGGTCTTTCTCTACGAGGTACTGGGCTGGTCTTTCATACAGGTGGGTGGTTTTCTTGCCTTGTGGGTAATCGGTTATGGCCTGATCCAGGCTGGGGCACCAAAGTTGCTACGCAGGAGCCATCCAAGCGGTAGTACAGCTTGTCTGTGGGCCTTCATCCTTGCTCTGTTTCCTGCGGGTATTGCCCTTGGTCTGCAACAACAGTGGCCTGTTGATTGGGTGCTGATGGTGGGACTGATCCTATTCGGCGCAGTCTTTGCCATCAACTCCGCCATTCACTCCTACCTGATTCTGGCCTATTCCGACCATGAGAAGGTCGCCATGAATGTGGGTTTTTATTACATGGCCAATGCAGGCGGGCGACTGACCGGCACCGTGCTCTCCGGCTGGTTATATCAGGAGTATGGACTGGTGGGCTGCCTCTGGTGCTCCAGCGGATTCATTCTTGCAGCAACCCTGCTGTCGAGTGCATTGCCCCGGACGGGGCAGGCAATAACTGAATTGAAATAAGTGACCATCTATTGATACCCAAACGAGGCATGATATGAACACACATTTTGAGTCCACAACAGACAACCCTATGGGGGTCTTCGAACGCTATCTCACACTATGGGTGGGACTTTGCATATTAGTGGGCGTGGTGTTCGGAAACCTCTTTCCCTCTGTGTTCCAAATCATTGCCAGTCTGGAGTATGCACACGTCAACCTTGTGGTGGCTCTCTTCATCTGGATCATGATCTATCCCATGATGGTGCAGATTGATTTTTCTGCGGTCAAGGATGTGGGTAAAAAACCCAAAGGACTTATTCTAACCCTTGTGGTGAACTGGTTGATCAAGCCGTTCACCATGGCGGCCTTGGGCTGGCTCTTCTTTAAAGTTATCTTTGTTGATTTGGTTGATCCCCAATCTGCCACCGAATACATCGCAGGCATGATATTGCTTGGTGTCGCACCCTGTACAGCAATGGTATTTGTCTGGAGCCAGCTCACTAAAGGCGACCCCAATTACACGCTCGTTCAGGTGTCGGTAAACGATATCATCATGGTTTTTGCATTTGCACCGCTCGCGGCATTCCTGCTAGGTGTAAGCGATATTCATGTGCCATGGGAAACACTACTGCTATCGGTTGGTTTGTACGTTCTTCTGCCCCTTGTAGCCGGAGCCTTTACCCGCCATCGATTAGAAGGCAACGGCGGCGGTAATCGCATTGATGTGTTCGTCAATATACTGAAACCATGGTCTGTGATTGGCCTGCTGGCAACCGTAATACTGCTGTTTGGCTTTCAGGCTGAAAAAATCATCGATCAGCCACAAACGATCCTGCTCATAGCTATACCACTATTGATCCAGACTTACGGTATCTTTGCCATTACTTATGGTGCAGCAAAAAGGATGCATCTGCCGCACAATATTGCGGCACCCGCTTGTTTGATTGGAACATCCAATTTTTTTGAGTTGGCGGTTGCTGTTGCTATATCGTTGTTTGGACTGAATTCAGGGGCAGCGCTGGCAACGGTTGTCGGTGTTCTGGTAGAGGTTCCCGTAATGTTGTCACTTGTTGCAATTATTAATCGCACTGATAACTGGTTTGAGGCTGAAAAATGAGCACATTATTCTTTTACCTCTGCGCGGCGCTGGCGGAGATTGCTGGCTGCTTTGCCTTTTGGGCCTGGTTGCGGCTCGGTAAACCCATTCTCTGGGTGGTGCCGGGCATGCTTGCACTTGGCATATTCGCTTTTCTATTGACTCGTATCGAAGCGGACTTTGCCGGGCGGGCCTACGCTGCCTATGGTGGCGTCTACATCGCTTCATCTCTGTTGTGGCTATGGACGGTTGAAGGAATACGCCCTGACCGCTGGGATCTTACCGGCGCAGCAATCTGTCTCTTGGGTGCTACCGTCATCCTCTTGGGGCCACGCGCAACCTAATCTGCGGGTATCGAAATTCTGACCCATTTTATCCTTGTTTCTTAAAGTGGTAATACCCAAATGCCTGCTCATTTCCACTGGGCGTAATATGCATCTCATCCTCCTGCTCGATAAGCGTGAATAGCTCTCCTAATTCTTGAGATAGCTTTGTGGCATCGTACTGGACAATATCGAGACCACTGCATTTTTTTGGCCCACCCATGGCGAAAGCAGCAATAATGATGTGGCCTCCAGGTTTAATGGTCTGATGCAGAAGATCAACATATCTCTTTCGCTCTGACGCCTGTGTCAGAAAATGAAATACGGCCCTGTCATGCCAGAGATCAAATTGCTCTGTAGTTTGAAACCGGGTGATATCCGCCTCAATCCAGTCAACTAATTTCGCACTCTCTCCCAGATGCTCTTGGGCAGTACGAAGCGCCGCACTGGAAATATCAAGTACGGTGATGTTTTCAAAACCATCACGAACAAGATAATTGAC
>UOFQ01000143.1_pt1 | contig 14917 bp, 9 predicted proteins | sample 1988961 | NCBI WGS metagenome assembly UOFQ01 (sample SAMEA4712195, study PRJEB27164) | hydrothermal vent metagenome | biome: marine basaltic hydrothermal vent biome; feature: marine hydrothermal vent; material: mineral | place: Pacific Ocean | collected 2011-06-14/2011-07-23 | depth 1719 m | reverse complement strand
GCCCTATTCATCCCATGACTGCGTTGAAATTCCTTGCAATAGTCCCGCTATTACGCGTCATTTCGCCTTGCCATGGAATGAATATGACATACACTTAACACCTAAATCTCAAACGCTTTGGGTATAGTAGGCTGTTATTCGTTACTTCCTGTTCATCGCAATTTGGGTCAATGCCATCACGTGAGCGACGAGAAGCAGCGGCACAAAAACAGTCGGAATAATGACTAGCGGGAACGCCGTCATAGGATCAACCATGGTCATCTGTTCATCGGGAATACCAAAGCCAGTCATGCCGGTTAAGAGTGCAAAAAACAGGTCAGTCATGCCAAGAATATGGAACCATACTGCGGTACGAATCGCGCCTGACCATTGCAGCCAAAGTGCGATGGCAACAAAGAGGGCAGCGATGCCTATAATGAAATCACCAAAACCGGCAGGTGCGGCGAAACCTGCGGGTAGAATGCCATAGTACCAACCGACCAGAAATGTAAAACCAACGGTGCGCCAGGCATGTGGCAGCGTTAGCATCGCCAGGTTGAGCCGTTTCGTCCAGCTGCGGATAGCGGGGGAAAATATGCAAAGCAGCGCAAAGAGTACCGTGGGGATCAGTACTGTAATAATCATCGAAAGATGTGAACCATTGCGAGGGTATTCGTAGAGACCTAGTGTTCCGATCACTCCTGTTACCACCATCCATACGAGGCAAAGTATTAGTGCGATGATAACGCCGCGATAGCGAGGCTGACACTGGGGGGTTACAGCATTATTCATAGTGAAGGTTTCCTTTGTCGTTAATATTGAACTGCTTCTAAAAAGCGATTTCAATCGCTGAAACCATGCGGTCTCGTTCTTTGAACTGGCCAAACAACCCTTGTTGATTACCATAAAAAATATCTGCGCCTAGCCACAGGGTGGTGTTGTCATTCATCTGGTAGATAACCTTAGGGCGAGCCAGGCCATCATCGAGATCAAGATTGTGTAACCACAATAGTTCTGCGGTGAGTGTTTCGTTATTGAAGTCTCGCCTGAGTAGCACTGTTGTGGTGGTATTGCGCTCATCACGCAGCATGCCGGGTTGATGGTTGTTTAGGCGTGACTGAAACAGTTGGGTGCTGATGAGGGTGTCGCTAAAGCCAAACCAGTCGAGTCCGATGACGTATGACAGTTCGCTGGTGTTCACCACACCATCAATGTCAGCGATCACATTGGTGCTGATGTAACGATCCGTGGCATAACCCATCTCACCGCGTAGGGTGAGGTTACCAAACGAGTTGCTAAATGAACCGCCGATGAGGTGGCTGCGCTCGTATCGTGGGGTGATGGTGACAAGAGGCCCGTTTGCGGTCATGCTTAGCTGGCGAAATAGCACGGGCCTGTCATCATAGTGGTAAAGGTAATTCAGGGTGAGATCCCAGCCGTTCCAGAAAGTCGCAAGGCGCGCGCCCCAGTCAGCGTCCTGAATCGTTCTGTTGGGGCGCTGTGCTGCCTGCATTGATACGTCTACGCCGAGTGCTGGTTTCGGTACCAGCTGGGGCGAGGTGAAGGCGTAGCGATCATTATCGGCTGCGTATTCATGGTAGGTCTGGTCGGGTAGCCATAGCAGTTGCAGCGTGACATCAGCGATCGGTATCTCGCTGTTAATCGCCCATAGCGGAATGCGTGAGTTGTTAAAGTCATCGAGAATAAATTCACGCCATGACTGTGGATTGACCACATCTAAAACCTTCAGGCCGTCGGCCTTTCCCCACACGATCTGCTGTTTTCCCAGGGTGAGAAAGCTGCGCCCGATTGAGGTCTCGATGTAGAATTCACGTAGTTCGACATCGCTGTTATCGCTAGCATCGATATGATTTTTTGTATCACTGCGGATTCGGCCGATGGCGGTGAGGTTGATATCACGCCTGAATTCGTACTCGATTTCGGGCGTGATGGTAGTTTCGAACTTCTCCGTCTGGTTTGTTTCGTTACTGTAGCTCCATTCGTTGTTGATAGTGATTGCGGTGTCGATGGCTGCTGTTGCAGTGGTACTTATTAGAAGCAGAGATGATGCAAATAGCCTTGTGGGAAGCCTGTGAATACCACTTTTCTCGTCATTCCAGCAAAGGCCGGAATCCAGAGTGCTTTTATATATACTGGGCTCCGGCCTTCGCCGGAGTGACGAAAAAAGAAATTTATTAAAGCCCACGACGCAACGCCCTTTCAGTAAACAGGTCATCGCTGATTTCTGTTTGATAGTCGATGTCACTGAAGATGAATTTTGTGGTGTGGCGTGTCTTGTGGTTTTCAGCCTCGATGAGATGTGCGCTCCAGATCCCCTGCACCTGTTTTATCGCTTTGGTATAAATGGTTTTAAGTGGTCTATTGCGCAGTCCGGTAAATTCAGCTTTGCGAACAATCCATATCTCGGCATCGACCCACTGTTTCACCTTGTTATAACCGAGCTCCTTTGCGGTTGCTTTGTCTATCGGGGTTGATTCCACGATAAAGGTTTGATGCCCATCAATCATCTCTTCACCGATAGTCTTGCGGGTATAGTCTTCAATGCTGACCTTGCTCTCCTGTTTGATATCTTCATAGGTGAAGTCGGTACCGAGGAAATAGTCTCCGCGATCAGAGGCGGAGATGCGGCGCACCTTACGCATGGCTGGCAGGTATAACCATTGGTCATCATCGATGGTACTGTCGGCGTAGTCATAGATCATAAAGGCAGTGTCTTTGACGTTTTTTGGTGAGCGATAATAGATCACGGTTCGCTTTTCATCGCCGTAATATTTACGGAAGCCTCGAGTTTTACGTATGCGTTGCTTGCCACGTTTGTCGGTCATCTCCATTATTAGTGTGCGGGTGACTGACTGGCCTTCATCGCGTGCATTGATGTGGTTGGCGATTTCATCTCCGCTCGGCAGTTGTGCGAATGTAACAGCGGGTAGTGCCACGCTGGCGACCAGAAGTGGGAGTAGTGATCTCTTCATTTACACGGCCTCCTCTGGTATACGGTCTCCTTTGGAAAACCGTCGGCCTTATTAAAAAGTGCGGCGCGGATTTCTCCGGCCTTACTGCTGTTTTCTTTTACCGTAACAGTCAGGGTGTTGGCTAAGAGTGGTGAGCATGTGAAAGCAAGTACCACAACTGATGAATAGATAATCCGTTTCATGGCCTGTTACTCCGTTTTGGTGACTGGTTTAAGGGGGGCGGCTGGCTGAGGTTCATCATTTCTGTTCAAGCCGATAAATTTTGGTTTTAGTACTTTGATTAACGCAGGCAGGATCGTCATGCTGGCGATAAAGCTCGCGGTCACTGCCACCCCGACCATTGCGCCAAAGCGGGTGAGTGGTACCACTTCACTGGTGGTTAAAACGCTGAAGCCGAGTGTTAGTGCGGCAAAGTTGAATAGCAGTGCGCGCCCAGTAGAGGGGTAGAGGGCGTTGATCGCTTCATCAATGGTCTTGCCCTGTTGCTTGATTAACACCTGTAGCCGTTCGATGGTGTGTACTGAAAAATCAACCCCGAGGCCGATTGCAATAGCGGCAAACATTGAGGTGCCAATCGCAAGCCAGATATTGGTGAAGCCCATTACTGCATAGATCAGCAGTATTGAGACGGCCACGGGTACCACGGTGATAACGCCTGCGACTGCCGAGCGCATACTGAGCGCAGCCATCGCCATGACTAGTAGCAGTGAGATTGCGATGCTATAGAAATGACTGTCACCCAGGCTCTTAATCCAGTGGTAATCAATATTGACGCGTCCGCTCAGGCTCGCTGTGATCTCACCGTTATTGAAGTGTGTGGTGAGATAATGCTCCACATTTTCGATGACCGATTTCCCAACGCTATAGAGGCCAGTATCAAGCCGCACTCGTACATTTGCCAGGCGGTAGTCGTAGTCGACCTCTTTTTCAAAATCACTCGGGTCACCGCTGGCGGAGTAGAGCAGAAACTGCTGGGCGACTAATTCTGCACTGTCTGCCAGGCGGTATGCGCTGGTATCATCGCTGTTTAAAGCACGATTCATCTGTTTCAGATAGTCAACAATCGAGGTTGAGCCATTGACGTGTGGCAGCGTTTTTACGTAACTTTGCAGTGCCTCAATGCGTTGCAGGTGTTTGGGCTTGAATAGATCTTCAGTCTTAAGTGTCTCGATCACAATGTCGAGATAGTGCGCGCCATCAAGGTGAGTGTTGATTGCACGGTCGGCCTGCACAATCGCTTCGTCTTCCTGGAAGATGGTGATGCGTGCCTCATTGAGTTCCAGTTTTGATGCACCTGCTATGCCCGCGATGATGATCACTGTACCGATCGCCAATATTACTCGCGGGTGTTTGATGACCATACGTCCTGACAGTGACATCGCCTGGGCAAACTTATCAACCTGCATGGTGCTGCTAAATGCCTTGCTACGCCTGGGTTTAAGTAGGGTTAAAAATGCAGGCACCACTGTCATTGAATAGAGCCACGCGACCGCCACGCCGACCATGGCGAAGATGCCGAAGTACTGCATTGGTGGCATGATAGAGGCGATGCTCAGGCCGAGAAAGCCGGCCATGGTGGTGAGGGTGGTTAATGTAATCGGTCGCCACATCTTTACCATCGACTGTATCGCCAGTTGTCGGCTGCTCGCCTCAGGGTGTTGTGCTACCTCTTCGTAATACTGGCTCATGATGTGAATCGAATCGGCGACCGCAATACCGATGAGTACCACGGCGAGTGCGTTGGTGATCACAAAGAACGGCACGCCAAAGGCAGCCATCAGGCCGAGTGCGCTGGCAACGGTGCCAATGACAACCAGGTTGGGCAGTAACGTGCCGCGCAGGGTGCGGAAGGCGAGAAATAGCACTAGCGTTATGACTAGCCCTGAGATAGGGTTGAGCCGTTTTGCATCGGCATCGATATACGCGCCCATGTAACCGCTTACGGCACCTTCACCTGCAACATGGATTTGATCGTGCTCACTCTTCGGTGCGCGCTCAATGAGTTCCAGCAGTGCCTGGTAGGTGCTTTGTGCCTGGGCTTGATCTTCCAGTTCCGCGACGACCAATGTCGCGCTGCCATCGCGTGCCGCGATGCTGCCAACAAAGAGTGGGAACGCCATGACCGCCGCACGAATCGTATCTGCTGCTTGCTGGTTGTCTGGCGCCTCATCAAAAAAGGGTTCAACCAACATGCCGTCATCAGTGCCGACGATGTTGTTTTCTGTTGCAATGCTGGTGATGCGATCGAGGTCGATATTGTCGATTGTTTCCAGTTCAAGGCTTAACCACTCGACCAGTCGCAGTGATGCGGGGTTGAATACACCGTGTTTACCTTCGTTTACCACTGCAATCACCATTGGGTCTTTCAGTCCAAAGATCGCTTCCACTTTATCTCGGTAAAGCAGTGCTGGATGGTCGGGTGGCATAAAGGCATCCGAGCGGGTATCTTTTTGTAGCGTAGGTATAAATGAACCGGTGGCGATAATCAGCAACAGTCCAAGCAGGATGATCGTTTTCGGCCACTGCGTGACATGTTTAAAGAATCGTTCAGCCCTGGTGTTTGTCTTCATCGGTGAATCTCCCTGTTAAGAGGTGTATGCGCACCTAATTGGTAAAACCAATTCATGTTGTTTTACTGTCGCTTTAATCGAATACCAGTGATGAGATTGCTGTGTGTAATTAGCCATCACAGGTGGTAGGTTCCTCGCTCTTGTCTATTTTATCCTTTGCTTATCAAGGTGTATATGCACGTAATAAGTCAAAAAAATATCTAATCTTGATCTGCGATTTTTTCTAGTGAACGCAGCTCGCTAATTAGATTATCAAGCCGTTCACTACCCATAAATTTAGCGACCTTTTGCTGCGCTTTTTTCCATAGCGGCAGCGCAGCCCGCAGTGTTTCATGGCCACTGTCGGTAAGCTGTACCACACGCGTGCGACGATCTGCCCCGGCGACAATCGCTATCAACTGTCGCTTCTCCAGTGGTTTGAGGTTGCGGGTGAGGGTGGTGCGATCCATCACCAGATTCTTCGCCAGATGGGTGATGGTAATTGATTCAAAGACCGCCACCATCACCAGTACTGTAAACTGTGTGCCGCGTAGCCCAGTCTCGCTCATCGCCTCCTCATACAGCTGTGTCACTACACGGGAGGCCTTGCGGATGTTAAAACAGGCGCAGTCGGGACAGTCAGCAAGATCCTTGCGGTTGATTTTTTTGAGCATAATAGTGTATATGCACCTAATATGACTAGATGTCAAGGAAGTGAGTGGTTTTAATGTATTAATTGTTGATCGTTAAAATATAAGATGAGACCTTTGCTCGCTTTGTTTAAGGCCTTTTATTTCGTTGTTCTGCTTGAAGCCGTGCGCGGTTTCGTCTACGCCAATGCATACTGAAACGATAAAGCAGGGCATCAATCCAGCCCCAGTACCATTCAAGGCAGCGGCGGTGCCATGGGCGCTCACACCAGGCTTTGAGTTCTATCTCTGCGCACTGTTTGAAATCATCATTAAAGAGCTTTTTGACCGATCGGGAAAAATCAGGGTCATCAATTTCCTGGTTTGCTTCAAGGTTCCATACCAGATTCCAGCGGTCAAAATTACTTGAGCCTATCGTACTCCATTGATCGCATAACATGATTTTGCTATGCGAAAAGCGCGGTTGGTATTCAAAGATACGTACGCCACTTAACAGTAATTTGAAGTAGAAGCGCCGTCCTGCATGTCGGATAGCGGGGTGATCGGTATGTTCACCGGGTAGCATTAAGCGCACATCAACACCACGCTGTGCTGCCTTGCGTAGTGCGCGCTGCATCCGCCACGAAGGGACAAAGTAGGCAGTGGCGATCCATATTCTATGTTCTGCGCCATGCAGATGGCGGTTCACCGAGCGTCGGATCTCATGGCATGAAGTGGCTTGAGAGCGCGCGACACGTCCTATTTGCGCGGTGGAAAGGTCGTTGTCTGGTTCATATCCAGGATAGAGTGCTGGATTTGATGGCAGGGTTGGTGTCATCCCTTCAATTGGCCAACTCTCTACAAACAGACTACGCCAGTCATCGACACAAGGCCCTTTGATTTCAATCACTGTCTCGCGCCAGCGTAGTGCCTGGTTATCATCTGGGTCGAAGTCATCCGTAATGCCGACACCGCCTACGTATGCCCGTTTTCCATCGATTAGCAGTAGTTTGCGGTGGTCACGGAATAGATTGTTAAACCAGCGGCCATACCGAATGGGATTGTAAAAGGCGAGATGAATGTTGTCGTGATTGAGCCGTTCTCGATCTTGTTTTATCAGGCTGCTGGCACCAAAGCCATCGAGAATAATATAGACCGAAATGCCGCGTTGGGCTGCTTGTAGAAGGGCTTCGATAAAACGGTCTGCGACTGAGCCAGAGCTCATCAGATACATGTTTAGTGCAACGTAACGATCAGCACCATTGATTGCATTCAACATCACTGGAAAAAACTGGTCGCCATCGAGTAGCAGGCAGAATTCATTGCCATCACGCCAGGGGAATCGGAAATCAGAGTGGTTGAGGTATGCCATGAAAATTGATTATATGAAGGTTAATCATAAGTATAGCGTAGATATTAAAATAAAATCGATGGTAATACCCAGAGGGGCACACCGTAGCGAGCCTATGGGCAAGAGTTGTAACGCCGCGGTGGCGGATTGGGTGTTCAAAATGCCTATTCATGAATGAGTAGAGGCGCCCATAAGCAAGGTAATCATTCGGAACAGTGTCGGCCTGGTTCACGAGGGATTTTCGATGTTGTATCGTTATCATTCATAACCATGTTGATAGTAGTTTATTATTTGATGAGCTATTTATAACAACCTTATCAAATATGTTGAATGCGATATTTTTTTAATGCAGACTTGTCTGGAAAGTCAATAATCTTTTGCTTATATCGACTGCTTTTAGCACTGGACATGGAATGTCACGATGAATCAAAATATTTTGAGAAAAATCAGGAATAGTGTTGATGAGAGCCGTTAATACAGATCTGCGGTCGCCTTTTTTTCAGGGAATCATTGAGCAGGATGCCGCTGGTAATGTGATGGCGATAAACCCGGTTGCAGAAAATCTTTTAAGGTTGAACCAACAAGCGTTAACTCAACATACGATGCAATCTGTTTGGGGTGGGAAATTATACAGGTCTGATCAAAAACAGATCACAAAAGAGCAGCACCCTGTTTTTATTGCGCTGCATTCGCATATGCCCAGTAGCTGTATCGCATATTTATATAATAGTGAGCATTTTCAATCGATATTGATCACTTCTATCCCAATATTAGATCCAGAAACCTTAATGCCGATTAAGGTTATTAGCACACTGCTGGATGTGGTTGCGTTACAAAAAACCGATAACGTTGCTCAAATCCAGCTTCACCAGCTAGAGGCAATTGAGCGTATTAGCCGTATAAATCTTCAAGCAGGGACTTTTAAGGAGACGCTGCATAGCTCTCTAGAGGCGTTGCTTGATATTTTTGACTGTGATCGCGCCGCATTGATTTATCCATGTGATCCGAGTGCTGGTGAGCTCACTATTCCTATGGAATGTACCCGGCCTGAATGGCCGGGCGCATTTGACCTGGATCTCAATGTTCCTATTGATAACGACACCGCAGTCGTATTACAGGCGTGTTTGGATAATGCCGGCCCTGTGCGTTATGACGCACTCAGTTTTCACTCGGTTCCGAGACAAATTAAGGAAGAGTTTTCGGTCAAATCCCAGCTCATGTTGGCGCTACATCCTAAGGTTGATAAGCCCTGGGGGTTGGTTATTCACCATTGTGATAAACCACATGTCTTTACTAATGAGGAATTATGGTTGTTTGACGAAATAGGCCATCGTCTGGCTGAGTCACTTAGCAGTCTTATCACGTTGCGCAATATGAAGGAGAGTGAAGAGCGTTTTCGTACGTTGGTTGAAAATGCACCTGAGGCAATATTTGTACTCGATGTTAAAAGTAATCGTATTATAGACGCGAATGAAAATGCTGCTTTGCTTTTTGGGCGCCCTCGAGATGAGTTAATCGGGAGTAATTACCTGACATTAAGCCCTGGTGTGCAGCCCGATGGGCAATCTTCTTCAGAGCTGGCCTGTCGTTTTGTGAATGATACAGTCGCGGGCGAAACACCAGTCTATGAGTGGGTATATCAAAATAGTAGAGGTAATCATATTGTTTGTGAAACACGCCTGGTAAAGCTGCCTGCCGCAGGAAAAGAGTTAATTCGTGGCAGTATCACAGATATTAGTGGGCGTAAGCAGACTGAAGCACAACAACAAAAATTTTCCATGGCGTTAGAGCAGACAGCTGACGCGATTATGATTACCAATGCTGATGGAATCATCGAATATACGAATAAATCTTTTGAAGCGATTACCGGCTATTCATTGGCGGAGGTGGTGGGGAAAACCCCGCGGATATTAAAATCAACTGGCCCTACTCAAAATCAACCGGCGTTTTATGAAAAGCTATGGCGCACGATTAAATCGGGAGAAGTATTTAATGATGTTTTGATCAATAAGCGAAAAGATGGTTCGATTTATTACGAAGAAAAAACGATTACACCACTTAAGTCTGCTGCCGGGGAGATTACTCACTTTATTTCTACCGGTAGAGATATTAGTGAACGCATGAGAACACAGGAGTATCTACAGTTTCTGGCCCATCATGATGTGCTTACCCAGCTGCCGAACAGAGTTTTGTTTATTGATCGACTTGAACACGCCATTATCAATGCGAATCGAAATAATTCTATGATAGCAGTGTTATTTGCTGATTTAGATCGATTTAAATTTATTAATGATACGCTTGGCCATGATACGGGTGATCTGGTATTGAAGATGGTCTCAGGCCGTTTTATTTCATCGCTTAGAAGTGGTGATACAGTGTCGCGCCAAGGGGGAGATGAATTTGCTATCCTGCTTGAAAACATAAAAAGTACAGAGCAAATTACACTTATCTGTGAAAAGCTATTGAAGAGCGTTTCTCAGTCTATGTTGATTAATGAGCAGGAGCTATTTGTTTCTGTCAGTATTGGTATCAGTGTATTTCCTGGTGACAGCCTGAATCCGCAGGTATTAATTAAACATGCAGATATCGCAATGTATCGTGCCAAAGAAAGTGGCCGGAATAATTTTCAATACTTCTCTCCGGAGATGAGCAGTCGCGCAGCCGAGCGCTTAACGATGGAGACTAGCTTACGAAAAGCGTTAGAGCGAGGGGAATTTTCACTCTACTATCAACCGCAGATATCACTTCATGGAAATAATTTGATTGGTTTTGAGGCGCTGTTACGTTGGCAGCATCCGAAAAAAGGGCTTATTTCACCTTTGCAATTTATCCCGATTTTAGAAGAGACGGGATTGATAGTGCCTGTTGGTGAATGGGTATTAGAGAGTGCGTGCCATCAGCTGAAACAGTGGCATGAAATCGATCACGAGCTACATCTATCAGTTAATATCTCGAACCGACAGTTTAATGATCGAAATCTAGAAGAAAAATTTCACAGTATCATTAGATGTTCGGGTGTTAATCCTGCTTGTTTAGAGCTGGAATTGACTGAAAGTCTGTTAATGATGAACCCAGTTAAAACGGAACAGATATTGAATAGTTTTTGCGATATTGGTATTGGTTTATCGATTGATGATTTTGGTACTGGTTACTCATCGTTGAGTTATTTGAGAAGGTTTCCGTTGGATACCTTAAAGATTGATCGCTCTTTTGTACGTGATATAACCACCGATGTGAATGATGCTGCCCTGATTAGTGCGATTATCGCGATGGCAAAGAGTTTACAGTTAACCGTGATTGCTGAAGGGGTTGAAACGCATGATCAGCTTGAGTTTCTTCGGGGGCTGGATTGCGAAATGGCACAGGGCTTTTTATTCCATAAGCCGCTGCCTGCCTTTGATGCGGGCAGGCTGATTAAATAACGCCGCAGTTTTTATCCAGAGAGATGAGTCATTCTAAGGCCGATAGTCTCCTAGAGTAGTGTGCCCATTGCAGAGCGCTCAGCCAAATGTGGCTGGAGCCGATTATTAATGCTGTTTTTCAACGCGTCACACAGCTGATAGAATGATTTTTTATTGGTAACTATTCAGCTCACCCCTGATTTGTCCGATTACGGCGTCAAAAATTCTCATTTACACCTGTAAACTGCGAATTTTTTCCTTGTACTCGAACAAATCAGGGGCAATCAGAACAGTTACTATTTCATTTTCCACTATGCTGAATAGTTACTTTTTATTGTTTATTCCAGGGGCTGATTTCGTGGCAAAAAAAGCTAATCGAAAGAAAAATTCAAAAGCTCGCCATAAAAAAAACAGCCCTTCCTCGATTGCTACTACTAACGCTGCTGACGTTACACGCCTGCTGGAGAGGGCGCTGGAGTATTTCCGGCGAGATGAGTTTTTTCGCGCCGAAAATATATACCGGAAGGTGCTGGATCATGATCCTGTTAATGAAGATGCACTTCATTTTATTGGTATGATATATACGCAAAATGAGCAGCATGCTGAACTGGTTAAACGTTACGACCGGGCATTAATAAAAGACCCTAAATCGGTCAGCATCTATAACAATCGTGGGATCTCGCTGGTTTATCAGCGGGAGTTCTGGTTGGCGATCGCCAGCTTTGAACGCGCGCTTGATATTTCCCCAGACGATGCTGATACCCATACGAACTTAGGCGGGGCATTTAACCGTATCGGAGAATATGAGAAATCGCTTGAGCATTATAAAAAGGCAGTTTCGATCTCCCCTCTGCATACCGAGGCCCATTACAATCTTGGTAATACGTATCGAAAACTTAAGTGTTTTGATGAGGCCGTTGCCTGTTTTAACCGAGCACTGGCAATAGACCCGCAGCACAAAGATGCATTTTATAATTTATGTTTAATTTCACGTAACGTCTGTGACTGGTCTCGCTATCAGGAGTTTGAGCGTGAAATGTTAAGACGTGCACAGACAGCGAAAAGCATGCTGATGCCATTTAACTTGCTCTCCTGGTGTGATGATCCTGAGGTTCAATTAGCATGTGCCAGGAATTATATTGATGACATTATCCCGCTGAATACTCCGCGTCTCGATACTGTGCCTGAGTTGGCCAATGGGCGAGTAAAAATTGGTTATCTTTCGAGTGATTTTCGTCAGCATGTGGTGGCGCAGTTGATTGTTGAATTATTTGAGCTCCACGATCGTGATAAATTTGAGGTGTTTGCATTCTCGCATGGCCCTGAAGATGGCAGTGAACTGAGCGCGCGCCTGGTAAAGGCGGTTGACCATTTTATAGCGGTTGGGCATCTGAGCGATAGTGACGTAGCGCGCCTTATTCAGCAGCAGGAAATCGCGATTCTGGTTGATCTGAATGGCCACAGCAAAGGGGCGAGAACACGTATTTTAGCGCTGCGTCCTGCCCCGATACAGATTAATTACCTGGGTTACATCGGTACGATGGGAGCCAGTTTTATCGACTATGTGGTAGTGGATAAAACAGCGGTGCCAGCTGAAATGCAGCCCTTTTTCAGTGAGAAGCTACTACAGCTCCCCTGTTATATGGTTCACGATAGCCAGCGAGTCATTGCCAGTGAAACGATGACACGAGCAGAGGCGGGTTTACCTGAAGCGGGTTTTGTCTATTGCTGTTTTAATAACAGCTATAAAATCACACCGAAGGTGTTTGATATCTGGATGCGCTGCCTGTTAGCCGTACCTGATAGTGTGTTATGGCTGGTAGAAGAGAGTGAAGCGCTGCAAAGGAATCTTCGTCAGGAAGCGGAGTCACGCGGTGTTAACTCAGCACGGCTGATATTTGCAGCGCGTATTCTGCCGGCACAACATCTGGCTCGCCTGCGTCTGGCAGATCTATTTTTAGATACGCTAATCTACAATGCCGGGGCGACCGCATGTGATGCGCTATGGGCTGGTCTGCCAGTGTTGACCTGTCAGGGCAATAGCTTTGTTGCACGTATGGGAGGCGGGCTGGTGAGTGCTGCGGGTGTGCCTGAGCTGGTAGTTGATACATTAAGTGAATATGAACGGCTGGCGGTTGAGCTGGCAGATAAGCGGGCAGATAAGTTTGGGCTGCTTCAATCCTTACGGGAAAGATTAATCACTCAACGAGGTGCCTCATTACTTTTTGATAGCCAGCGGTTTTGCAATGAACTGGAAAAATCATACCTGGATATATGGGCGCAATGGCTTGAATCTCAGGCGAGTATGGAATCTTCGGTTCATGATTCAGCAATACATAAGGTGATGCTTAATGATGCGATTGCATTGCACCAGCAGGGTGAGCTGGATGGCGCTGAAAGAGGCTATCGTTCGCTATTAAAGATGAACCCTTCAGAGGCGAATGCACTGCACTTATTAGGCACCATACAGGCGCAGCGTGGCCGGGTTAGCGAGGCGATTGATCTCTATCATCAGGCAATAAACATTAATCCTCAATTAACGGGTGCTTACAATAATCTGGGTGTTGCACTGTATGGACGGGGGCATTACCAGCAGGCATCTGAGAGTTTTCGTCAGGCAGTCGAGTTGATGCCCAATGCTGAGTCCTGTTTTAATCTTGGTAATTGCCTTTATGAACTAAAAAAATATGATGAAGCGATCTTGCTTTATCAGCAGGCGCTTGAGATTAATCCACATCATGTACAGGCATCGATTAATCTGAAAGCAAGTATGAAGGTGATTAGTTGATTGGGTACATGCAGTGTTATGGTTTTAACTGTTTTTCTTTTTTGACTTTGAGGTGATTAGTTTACGCCATAGCCACCCTTGTGGAAGCACTTCACCGGTATGGATATAGTGAAATACATTGCGATTTTTTAATACCCACTCCATCTGGTTGCGGATATCATGCCGACCACAGAGTAGTATCTGATCGCCGTTCTTTAATGGTGTATCCCCGCCCGGCAGCAGCATTTCATCATTGTTACGCTTTAATAATAAAGTGAATATTGGCAGGTTTGAATCACGCTCTCTGGGATGGGCGTAAAGTTGCTTTAAACGAGGCCGTAGTTTTCTGGACAATGCATCGGTTAGTGCAGGTGCATCTTCGTTATTGATATTGACGGTCCATATCTGTGGCGCTTCACCATCTGCAATTTCGCTAACCCGTGCAATTATTTTCTCTGCCCAGGCGTTGTTATGGGTGATTGCCAGCCGTAAAAATTCAGCCAGCAGTGGGGTGGTGATCAATGCAAATATTTTATGCGCGATCACGCTGCCGCGTTGCATGGTTAGATTTGTCTGCGCCGCCTGGAAAATAGAGGCATTGGCGCGATGGTTTTTACGCGCCACCATAAACAGGTGTGGGTTGAGTTCGCGCGCGGTCATGATGATCGAGAGGTTATTGCTATCGTCATCCGTACCGGCAACGATGCCGACCGCGTTACAGATATCGGCCTCCAGTAGTGTTGGTGCCTCGGTACCTCGACCGACCACGGTTCCTTTGGGGGCTTCCGTTAATTCTGGTTTTTCTTCGATAATGGTGGTGGAGACCCCTTCGGCCGCGAGCCTTTCGTGGACCGCTTTGCCGAAGCGCCCATAGCCGCAAAGAATCCAGGTGCCTCTGGGAGGATAGATTGGCTTGCATAGCGGCTCGTGAGGGACGCCCGTCATCCACTCAAAGAGCATAAACATCGATGGTGAATGGAGTGCTAGCGCCAGACGTCCAGCAAATGTGGTGAAAGGGTTGATGATTTCGTCGGTACCAAAAGAGGCGATATTGAGTTCAGCATCTTGCGTTTCAGCGCGTGCAATCACTTTGATCGATGGGTTAAGCAGTTTGCTGGTGAGTGCCACTTTAAGGTTGATCGGATCCCGGTCGGTAAGGGCGACACAGCCGATGCAGTTTTTCTGTTTGAGTCCGCCGAGGATTAAAACGTCAGGCAGCGAGACATCGGCACATAGCCCAGGCACCGG
>UOFQ01000205.1_pt1 | contig 15189 bp, 16 predicted proteins | sample 1988961 | NCBI WGS metagenome assembly UOFQ01 (sample SAMEA4712195, study PRJEB27164) | hydrothermal vent metagenome | biome: marine basaltic hydrothermal vent biome; feature: marine hydrothermal vent; material: mineral | place: Pacific Ocean | collected 2011-06-14/2011-07-23 | depth 1719 m | reverse complement strand
TACAGCAATTTGAACGTGCCAGCGAGCGCCTGAGTGGCGGTGGGTTATTTGTACAGTGGCTAGCATTGAATCAATTTGATGCACGTTCGCTGAGTATTGTGCTGCGTAGTTTTGAGCAAGTCTTCCCGCAGGCAATGCTGTTTGTCGATGGTTTTAGGGTTGGGCTGGTGGGGCCAAAAGATGAGTTTGGCGGGGCACCCGCGGTATTGGCTAATTTGAAGCGCCTGAGTGTTGAGCAACAGGCAGCAGTGACCGGTGGCGAGGGTGGCTGGACCTGGCTGGGGCGTTTTTGGGGTACGATTAACGAAGGAGAGGGGGTGGTGCAGGATGAATGGGCACCTCAACTGGAATATGCATTGCCTCGACTGCGTTTTAGCGATGGTGGCGCCTTGCCTCAGCTGCTCGCTTCTTTACTGAATAAGCGACCACGACTGGACGATGCGATGGCATTGTTGCAGATAGCAGATAATCAGCGAGTGCAATTTGAGCGTAGTTACGTTGCGACTGGGTTAGCGGTACAGGGATGGTTGGCATCTATCCAGGGGAATGCAAATGAGGCACAGCGTCTAATGCGCTTTGCCTATGAGGCAAACCCTCAGGATCGCTGGATTGGCTTTGATCGTGCGGATGCGATGTGGCTGACCTTTTCTGGGATGATGGCGCAGGGTAGAGATGAGCGTCAGTCATTGCGGGCGATTCTACAGATACGCCCTGATCATGAGATGGCATTGAAGGCGATGTGGCAGCTTGAGTTGCGAGAGGGTAATGTAGTTCAGGCTGAGGCGTATCGTATGCAGATTAAGGTGATTAGCCCGTTAGGGCGTGATATTTAGCGGATATGACGAATTGCAGGGGATTTTAGACGAAAAAAAACCCGCTATTACCGGGCTTTTTCCTATCTGTTGTCGGGATAGCCCTTATTGGCCTTCACCGCGACGCTTGATAACATCTCTGAATGCAGTATCAGAAACGAGATATGAACCAACGATCAGAAATAAAAATACACCAATCGGAATTAAAATGTTTACACCAATTTGCTCAATCATAGCCCCTCTCCTCTAAAATATCTTGTTATTGTCTGGCCTGATGTCCCCGCATTGGGCTAGACCGAACGCCGACTATATCCAATTCATCATCAAAACTCAATAGCTTATATCGATAAGAATGGGAAGTGTTATGTGATGATGACGATGACGAAAAAATGGCAGGTAAAAGCCTCGGCTATTAAGTCGAATGCTAAATAGCCATCTGAGGGCTAAAACCGCTAACTTGATATGGTAAACTTTGCTGGTTACGAGGAATATATTTATTATGAGTGCCAACGAAGCTTTGAGTAAAATCCCGGTTGTTTCCACAGGGCCAAAACAGGTAATCCCACAGCAAGGGCTCTACTGGAAAAACCGCCTGGTTAGATACGGTTTTATTGCATTGCTGATCCTGATACCCATACTGGGTATCTTCCGTATCGATGTTTCATCCGGTTTTGTCATCCTTGGGCGACAGATCTGGTTTGCAGATTTCTTTTTAGTGTTTGGTTTTTGGCTTACCGCTGCTTGTCTGTTGGTCGTTATGTATTCGATGCTGGGGACCGTTTTTTGTGGCTGGGCATGCCCGCAAAATACCTTTTCTACCTGGGCCAATAGTGTGACTGAAAAACACCTGGGAAAACGCGCGGTGGTTGACTGGAACAACGAGATGTCTGCGCGCATCGCCAATGCCAAAAACAGATGGGGCAATTGGGCGTTACTGAGCATTAAGATGTTGTTGGTTTCGATGGCGCTGGCACTGATTCCGATGCTCTACTTTAATTCGCCAGGGGCCGTTTGGTCGTTTGTCACATTCCAGGAAGATGAACGGCTCGCGGGTTCATTACACTGGATCTACACCGTGTTTGTTTTTATTGCGCTGGTGAATCTTGCGGTGATTCGCCACTACATGTGTCGCTATATGTGTATCTATCGCATGTGGCAGTACCTGTTTAAAACACGTGATACCCTTCATGTTGAATATGATGAAAGCCGCGCGAGTGAATGTGAAAAATGTAACTACTGTGTGACCTCTTGCATGGTGAGTATCGATCCACGCCAAACTAAAACGTTTGACAGTTGTACTAACTGTGGTGAATGTATCTCTGCCTGTAATACATTGCACGAGAAAAAAGATAGTGTGGGGCTATTGAGCCTTAAGTTTGGTAAGCGCAAAAATCGAACGACGGCTGATACTGTTAAGATGACCAGTGGTAAACAGCGTGTAATATTAATTTCACCAATTTTCCTACTGGGGCTTAGTCTATTTATATGGGGGCTGTGGTCGTACCAGCCATATCAGCTAACTGTCTATCGCGCTGAGATACTGCATGGTCAGCAGGTCTTAAATTATCGTGTGAATATTGCGAATAAGATCTATGATAAGAAATCATTGACGATCGAAGTTGAAGGCTTGCCTGAATCGATGTATTCATTAGAAACGACAGGTGTCACGTTTGAGTCCGCGGGGCGCCAGGATGTCAATTTGAAACTGAGTGACGCTTTGCCAAAAGGGCTAATAACATTTATTGTGCGAGTGACGGCCGAAGATGGCTGGACCGCGCACTACCGAGTACAGCATTTAGTGGATCGGGGGTAGCGATGAGTAATGATTCCAGCAAGAAAGAGACGCTTGAGCCAATCAAAGAGGCTGAGTGGGGTAAGATCGAAAATGACCAGATGGGGTATGGCAGTGAGGAAGAGCGCTATGCCAGGCGTGGTCTTGAAGATTGGGAAATGGTTGAAAAGATGGAAACCTCAGAGCACCGTATCCCATACTGGTTTTTTGCACTCTTTGGGGTGTTGTTGTTAGTGGCGGTTGGTTTGACCTTTCCTTTCTGGGGTGTACGTCCAGGTTATGAGCGCTCATGGTTTGACTGGGGGATTCCAATCGGTGTTGCGTGGTGTGTGGTCATGGCTGGTATTATCTACTACATGGTGGATTACCGTCATCGAGACAGCGACGCAAAGGCCGACCAGGCGCGTAAAGAAGCCGAGTTAGATAGTCTATTGCGTAACGATAAAAAAGATCTGTAACTATTCAGCTCACCCCTGATTTGTTCGAGTACAAGAAAAAATCAGGGGCAATCTGACCAGTTACTATTTCATTTTTCACAATACTGAATAGTTACAAAGATCTGTAGTTAGAACTCTATTTAAGCCAATTCAGAGAAGCGATATGTTTGTTAGTGTAAAAAAACGGATGATGAAAATTGGTGGGCTGTTGCTGGTACTGCCTCTACTGTTAGTCGGGTGTGTGGGTGGTGATGACACAATGGAGTTGCCCACTAAACAGTGGGGTGATATCCATATAACGGTGCAGACGCGTCCGCCAAAGGTAAAGGCGGGAATGGTCGAATTTATGGTGCTGGCCGCGATTAAGGGGCGTAAGCCAGAAAATGAACTGGTAGTCTCATTACGCATGGAAGGCTCCCAAAAGTGGCATCAGGCGATTCAGGATGGCTTTCTTGGGGTTTACCGACGCGTGGTTCAGGTGCGAGATCCTGCCAGGGATGTGCTGGCGGTAAAATTAAGAGTTAAAAAGTCAGATAAAGAGAAAATACTTTATTTCCCACTCGCGTTACAGCAGCCAACGAATACTGCGAGCGAGTAAGCTGCCTGGTCGCGCCGGGCTTGTTACTTTCTTTTAAGGCCTGGCGCATCGACCCAGTGGCGTAACAGCATTATTCTGTCATTGCCTTCTGTTTTCATGCAATTAGGGCAGTTTAGGTGACTGATGTAGAGCTCTTTGGGACGCTTGCCTGATTCAATCAGGCCAATCGACATCTCACGTACTGGTATTTGTACGGTGCTCATGTTGCCTTTGTGAATCTGTACACGGACGTTAAATGGGCCTGGCAGAAAGCTGATGCGGCGTGATGCTGAACGGTTATGCGTCAGCAGGCGGATACGTTGGCCGCGAAACATGCCGGAACGGGTCAGTGACAGCCCTGGCCATTTTTCTTCTAATTCCAGGTTTTCAATCTCAGTCTGCTGGCGCTTTGCGTAAAGTTCATAGGCGATCGGCATGTGCAAAAAGCACGAGGTCGGCATGGTGTGAATGCACTGGCCCGCCAGATCGATATCCTGGTTGTGCCACTCAGGGGATTCACTCGGGCAGCCGCATTCACGAATCATGGCTTTTGGTAGAATTTTTTGATGGTCGCAAAGACGTTGAAAAAGAACACCCAGAAGCCGACGCCCATGATGGTCGAGATGGTGGCGATCACGGGTTTGAACAGCTGGTGCATTTCGTCCATCCCTTCCAGGTCACCGGCGAGTAGCAGGTTACCTTCCAGAGTGCCGAAGGTCATCAGTGTGGTGTAAAAGCCGAGCAGCCCAATGGCTGTCCACCAGAAGGTGTGGAAGACCAGGCGGCGGGACCAAAGTGCGACGCCGGTAATTTTAGGCAGCATATAATAGGTGGCCGCCATACAGAGGGTGACCACACCGCCAATCAGATTCATGTGGGCGTGGGCGAGCGGATCAATCATATGCCCCGGGCCGCCGTATGGGCTGCCAATGGAGTCGAGCCATTCACGCACCGGGGGCTGAATTTGCCACACGCCATGTATCGTGCCGACCATTAAACAAAAGGTAGAAAAAAACAGAAACTTAATAAGGTCGCGGTCTTCCGGGTATGCAATTGGCTGTGTTGTCATCTAATGTAAGTCTTTGATTATTATGTCGTTACATGTGCGTGCAGATGATTCCGCCTGCTACGCTTGGTGTTTTTTTGAGCGCTAAGTCTATCTAATTCATAGGGGGTGCGCAATCGAAGCCCATTTGTAATTATTCAGCATAGTGAAAAATGAAATAGTAACAAGTCAGGGGTGAGCTGAATGGTTACGGCCATTTCAGCTATTCGATAATAGAAGCTTGTCCGTTACCACGTGGATCGCTGGCGGCCATGACCCTGTTTTGGGCGCGATCCCACAGGATTGCCTGCATATTGCCGTAATTACGATTGCGTGCTTTTAATTTATGTCCCATTGCTTTTAGTGCTGAAATTGTTTTTTTATCAAATGTGCCAGGCTCAAAACTAAGTTGGTCGGGTAGGTACTGATGGTGAAAACGAGGTGCATTGACCCAGTCGTAAGGGGGCTTATTGGCGGCAAATTCTAGTGCGCCGAGCAGTACCATGGTGATGATGCGGCTTCCACCGGGAGTGCCGAGGATGGCGACCCGATTTTCATCTTCCAGAAATGTGGGTGACATGCTGGAGAGCGGGCGCTTGCCCGGTGCGATCTCGTTGGCGCGATTGCCCACTAACCCGTAAACATTGGGAATGCCAGGCTTGGAGGAGAAGTCGTCCATTTCGTCGTTCAGTAGTACGCCAGTACCAGGTGGTACAAAGGCTGCGCCAAACGGGTAGTTGATCGATAGCGTTGCTGCGACCCGGTTGCCATCACGGTCAAGAATTGAAAAATGGGTGGTATCGGTTCCTTGTCTATTATCTGCGATGCCGGGTAGTTGGCTGCTAGGTGTCGCCTTGCTGGGATGGATGGTACTGGCGAGTCCTGCGGCGTAAAAGGGGTGGCTGAGGCGCTCGATTGGCACCGAGACAAAGTCTGTATCGCCGAGGTATTCTGCGCGGTCACGGTAGGCGCGGCGCATCGCTTCGGTAATCAGGTGAACGCGAGTGGCGTTGTCTAGTTGATCAAGCGAATAGTTTTCGAGGATTTGAAACATTGTCGCCAGTGCGATGCCGCCAGAGGAGGGTGGTGCAGCCGAGGTGATCTCAATATTTTTATAACGCGACTTTATTGGGGCTCGTTCTTCTACTTTATATTGCGTTAAATCATCTAATGTCCAGATGCCGCCGGCGGCGCGTGTTCCTTCTATCAATCGTTTGGCTACCGCTCCGCTGTAAAAGCCTGCAGCACCATTATCGGCCATGGCCTGTAGCGTATTGGCGAGGTCTGGTTGTTTAATGATGTGACCAACATCGGGGGCTTCATTATTGTGCAGAAAGATTGCGGCTGCAGCGGGTGATTTTTGCATTGCGCTGAGGCGAAAGTTGATCAGGCGTTGATAACGCTTATCGATAGCAAAACCGTTGCGTGCGAGCGCAATGGCGGGCGCCAGGTTTTGGCTGAGTGGCAGCGCGCCGTATTTATTCGCGAGGTGTTCAAGCGCCGCTGGCACACCCGGAATACCCGCCGCGAGTGGCCCGTTGATCGACAGCTTTGGGATGATGTTGCCTTTTCGGTCCAGGTACATGTCACGATGGGCAGACAGTGGTGCCCGTTCGCGACCATCGAGCATGGTCTGAAATCCGTCGGATGCGCGATGCAGCAGCCAGAAACCGCCGCCGCCGAGGCCTGAACCGGCCGGCTCAACGACCGCTAGCGCCGCGGTGACCGCAATCGCGGCATCAAAGGCGTTGCCGCCCTGATTGATGATGGTGATACCCGCCTGGGTAGCAAGTGGATGAGCAGAGGCAATCGCCGCCGCGGGTGGCTTAGAAATCTCAGTCGCCGCCACTGTCAGCGGTGAAAAGATGATCAGTGTCGCAGTGAGCAGTAGTCTTCGGTAGCGCATAGGATTAAGTGAGTACCATGGTTGGTGGAGCTCGCCTGGGCGAGCGGGCGCTGCTAGGTTAATCCTGTTCGGTTTCGCCAGCCTGAATGCGCTCGTATCTTGCCTGTAACTCTTCTTTGGTATCGACGTTATCAGGATCCATCGGAATACAGTCGATCGGGCATACTTCAATGCACTGCGGGGTATCGAAATAGCCGACGCATTCGGTGCACAGGTTGGGGTCGATCTCGTAGATTTCATCGCCCTGTGTAATCGAGCCGTTGGGACATTCCGGTTCACACACATCACAGTTGATGCATTCGTCTGTAATCATTAAAGCCATAAAGGTGTTCCTGCGTTAAACGTACTGTTTTACAGTGAGGCCTTTGCACGAGTCTATTTTCCGCTCCAGCTGCGTTATAAATGATCTCAAAATAGTCATTTACTGCGTGTAAACTCCATTTTTTCGGTCATTTATGCCTTGCTGGAACGAAAACTAGTTCTCGTGCAAAGGCCTCACAGCGCTAATTTTAGCGCATTTTATCGTAAAGCGCAGTCTCGATCTCGGGGTGCACAAACTCAGAGACATCACCGCCGAGCGATGATATTTCACGCACCAGGCTTGAGGACAGGTAGCTGTATTTTTCAGCGGGCATTAAAAAAAGCGTTTCGATATCGGCTGCCAGTTTACGATTCATTCCTGCAAGCTGGAATTCATATTCAAAATCGGAGACGGCACGCAGGCCACGGATGATCACACTGGCCTGCTTTTCATGCGCAAAATCGACCAGCAGCTGGTCAAAACCGCACACCTCGATATTATTGATCCCATTGAGAGCGATCTGTGCCAGTTTGATTCGTTCATCCGCGCTGAATTGGGGTGTCTTGCCAGGGTTGGTCGCGACCGCGACAATGATGTGGTCAAATAGTCGTGCGGCACGTTGCACCAGGTCGCTGTGGCCATTGGTCAGTGGGTCGAATGTGCCGGGATAGATCGCTATTTTGCCCATGATTAATTTTCCGTGGCGTTGGTGGGTGGTTCAATTTAAGGCTACATTTTAACAGGCTACAGGATCAAGCCCAATGGTGCCTTTTAGTTACTGCGGGTGGCAAGTGCGTAACAGACCTTGCCGCTCTGTTTTTCACGATGCATTTGCCAGTCTGCAGGCAGTTGAGGTGCTGGTGACCCCTTTGCGCGCTCCATATAGATCTGCGCGTGTGGTGCAAGCCAGCCGTTTGATGCCAGTTGCGAGCAGTAATTTTCAAGGCTGTTGGTCTCAAATGGTGGGTCGAGAAAAATGATATCGAACGGCTGCGCCGGGCGTTTCAGGTAGTTGTCCGCATTGCACTGTTCGATCTGTGCGCCACCTGTTTTTAGCAGCGTCGCATTGGCGCGAAGTTGTTGCGTGACGGCGCTGCTCTGCTCAACCATTATCACTTCGTTTGCACCGCGCGAGAGCGCTTCAAAACCGAGTGCGCCGCTGCCACTGAAAAGGTCGAGGCAGCGCGCGCCAGCAATCGATGTTTGCAACCAGTTGAAAAGCGTTTCGCGAATTCGGTCTGGCGTTGGGCGCACGCCAGGTTCTGTGACGAAGTCGATTTTACGACCTCGCCACGAACCGCCAATGATGCGCAGCTGCCCTGCTTTGCTGTTATGCGCCACGCTGTCTACTCAAAGCCAGTTGCGGCCTTCACTGCAGGTGATGGTGCACCCACTGTGATGGTAAACATTTTGTCGGGATGAACGCGACGTTTAAAGGTCTCTTTGATCTGTTCGATGGTGACCGCATTGATCTGATCGTTATAGGTATCGAGGTAATCAAGCGGCAGGTTATAGAAGCCGATGTTGCCAAGATAACCGAGGATTTTGCTGTTGCTCGCAATGCGTAGTGGGAAGCCGCCGGTGATATTGCGTTTAGCAGCTTCTAGTTCCTCTGTTGTCGGGCCGTTATCAATGAATTCCTGTAGCGTGGTAAACATCACTTTGATCGCATCACTTGCCTGATCATTACGTGTTTGCAGCCCCATCAAGAATGGGCCCGCTGCGCGCATCGGTGAGAAAAAACTATAGGCGCTGTAGGCAAGGCCACGCTTATTACGAATCTCATCACTGATGCGTGAGGTGAGTCCGCTGCCGCCAAGGATGTGATTGCCGACATAAAGCGCAAAGTGGTCAGGGTCATCGCGGGTCATCGCGGGGTGGCCGATTGATATGTGTGTTTGTGTTGATGGGTGCTCAATATTGATCACGGCCCCTTTTTTGATTGCGGCGGGTGGCACAACGCGTGGCGATGCTTTCCCCGCAGCCAGCCCTTTGGTGAGCTGAGTGGCAATTGCCTCTACGGCAGCACGGTCCAGGTCTCCCACGATGGCGACCACTGCATTTTTAGCGACGTAGTACTGCTGGTAATACTGAATCATGTCATCGTGGGTCAGTGCGTTTACGCTTTCTTCAAAGCCGAGGGACGGTGCGCTATAGGGATGATCGCCATAAAGGGCTTTAAAAAAAGCCTCGCTGATGATCGACTGTGGCGATTGACGCTGTGATTGAATCGCAATTAAGGTCTGTTTTTTATTGCGTTCAAAACTTTCGGCAGGGAATGATGGGGCGCTCAGGGTGAGGGCAAAAAGTTCAAGCGCGGGTGTTAACAGTGCTGGGTCGGTGAGACTGCGTAGCTTCATCAGCGCCATGTCACGATAAGAGCCGGTACCAAATTCCGCGCCAAGGCTGTCAAACTGTTCGGCAATCTGGTCGGCATTCAGTTTGCCTGCTCCTTCATCAAGCAGTGAGTTGGTGAGATGGGCAACCCCTTTTTTATCGTGATCGCGGGCGCTACCGGCATCGAAGGTGAATTGAATGTCGACCATCGGCAGGCCAGGTGCGGCAACAAAGTAGATACGTGCACCGTTATCGGTTGTCCAGTGCTGGATAGTGGGTGTTGCATGCGCAGGCATTACCGTCAGTGTAAAGAGGGACGCCAGCAGTCCGAAAAATAAGTGTTTAAATGTTTGCATGGTGTACGCTAGTCCCTCTGGGTTGTTGATTGTCTGGGCCATTGTTTTACGGTTAAGATTAACGGCCATGACCGCCACCTGTGCTCATACGGCGTTTGACAGTTTTCAGGTCCAGCGGTTGTGGGATCAGTGTTGCGATGGTGAGGTTGTCATCGATCAGGTATCTCCTGGCGACTTGCTGAATCTGTTCTGGGGTGATGGCGCGAATACGTTCAACATAATCGTCGAGTATTTTCCATGATAGACCAACCGTCTCAAGGATGCCGATCTGCATCGCCTGGTAATAGATCGAGTCGCGTTGATAGACATCAGCGGCGACCACCTGAGCTTTGATGCGTGCCAGTTCCTCTTCGCTGGCTAACTCATGGTGCAGTCGTTGTACCTGTTCACGGATGGCAAGTTCAAGTGTTTCAACCGTCTGTCCCTGCGCTGGGGTGCCGCTGAAACTTAGCAGGTCATTATGTAGCCCTGTCATGCCGTAGCTAGTGCCGATGTTGGCGGCGATCTGTTTTTCGCGCACCAGGAGCTTTTCAAAGCGTGCACCCTTGCCGCCATCGAGTACTGCTGCCAGCACTTCCAGTGCATAGGGTTCCCACGAGTCCTCGGGGGTTAGTGTGGGTACTTTGTAACCCATCATTAGATAAGGCAGTTCTGCAGGGGCTTTAACCAACACCCGTTTTTCACCTTTCTGGGCTGCTTCGATTCTTGGTTTGGTGGTGGCTACTTCACCGCGTTGATGTACCCCATAATATTTTTTTGCCATCTGATAGACTTCATCGGCATTGACATCGCCCACGACGACAAGCGTTGCATTGTTGGGTGCGTACCACATCTCGTACCACTTCCTAAGGTCGTCATTATTCATGTTTTCGAGGTCATTCATCCAGCCAATCACAGGATTGCCATAGGGGTTGTTCATAAATGCCGTCGAGGCAAATTGTTCGTAGGTGAGTGATTTAGGATTATCTTCAGTGCGCAGGCGGCGCTCTTCCATCACCACCTGTACCTCTTTGGCAAACTCATCGTCGAGTAGTTTCAGGTTACGCATGCGATCCGCTTCCATCTCGAAGCTTACTTCAAGGCGGCTCTTTTCCAGTGTCTGAAAATAGGCGGTATAGTCGCGCCCGGTAAAGGCATTTTGACTGCCTCCATTTTCACTGATAATGCGTGAAAACTCACCGGGGGCATGTTTCTCAGTACCCTTGAACATCATGTGCTCTAGCACATGAGAAACGCCTGTGATGCCGTTGTGCTCGTAACTGCTGCCGACCTTGTACCACACCTGCGAGATCACTACGGGGGCACGGTGATCTTCTTTAATGATCACCTTGAGCCCGTTGTCCAGGGTGTACTCATGTACAGCGGGGTTATTGCCCGCCCACACGGTGACAGAGATGAGGCTAGCGCAGAGCGCCACCAAAGACTTTTTCAGCATATTAGGTTCCTTGTGTTGGTTAATGCCCATACAATGCCAGTAATAATGATACGATCACTATTTAGCATAACGAAAGTGTCGGCCTTTGTAATGTGTTCGATAGTTCAAAATTCAACCCGGTAATAATTTTAAGATTTTGATTTATGTTTGGATTCGGAAAAAATAAGCAAAAAGAGAAAGAAGAGGCGAAGTCACCAGGGATGTTTGGTCGCCTGCGTGATCGTCTAACGCGTACCCGTACCAGTCTTGTCGGTGGCCTTGGTAATTTGATGATGGGCCGCAAAGAGATTGATGACGAAGTGCTTGAGGAGCTGGAGATGATGTTGCTGACAGCCGATGTCGGTGTCGATGCCACTCAGCAGATCATCAATGACCTCACTGAGAGGGTCTCGCGCAAACAATTGGGTGATAGTGGTGCGCTTTACGCTGCATTGCGCGATGATATGTTGAAGATTCTCGCGCCTGCTAGTCAGCCGCTGGTGTGTGATACAGAAAAGCAGCCCTATGTGATCTTGATGGTTGGCATCAACGGTGTCGGAAAAACCACCACCATCGGTAAGCTGGCGAAGAAATTTCAGGCCGAGGGTAAGTCAGTGATGCTGGCCGCCGGTGATACCTTTCGTGCCGCCGCAGTGGAGCAGCTGCAGGTGTGGGGCGAGCGTAATAATATTGCGGTGGTGGCCCAGCCGCGCGCCTCAGATCCCGCTTCGGTGATCTTTGATGCGATGGATTCAGCGCGTTCCAAAGGGATGGATATCCTGATCGTCGATACCGCCGGACGCCTGCATACTCAGACCAATCTGATGGAAGAGTTGAAGAAGATTCGCCGCGTATTGTCGCGTCATGATGAAAGTGCGCCACATGAAGTTATGCTGGTGGTTGATGCCGGTACCGGTCAGAATGCGATTACGCAGGCAGAGCAGTTTCACAAAGCGGTTGGCCTAACGGGTCTCACGTTGACCAAGCTTGATGGTACCGCCAAGGGTGGGGTGCTGTTTGCGATCGCCAATAAGCTTAATATACCGATCCGTTTTATCGGTGTTGGTGAAGGGATAGAAGACCTGCGTACCTTTGATGCGGAAGAATTTGTTGACGCACTTTTTGGTGAAGAGGCTTCACAGTAGACGGTTAAAAAGGTTTTAGCCCCTTCTCCTGCTGGGAGAAAGGACTGCGATTAGCGATGTAATACGATGAGATGAAGTGAGCATTCATGATCCATTTTGAGAATGTCGGTAAGCGATACGCTGAAGGGGGCGAGGCGCTGAGTGGGATCAACCTGCAGCTGGATGCGGGCGAAATGGCCTTTCTTACCGGTCATTCCGGGGCGGGAAAAAGCACGATGTTAAAACTGATCGGGCTGATTGAGCGTGCCAGTTACGGGCAGGTGATCATTAATGGTAAAAACTTCTCTAAATTGGGACGGCGCCATATCCCCTATGTACGCCGCGACATCGGCATCATCTTTCAAAACCATAAACTTTTGAATGATCGAACCGTGTTTGATAATGTGGCGCTGCCGCTGGTGATCGCCGGGCAGCCACATCGCGATATTCAACGTCGTGTTCATGCCTCGCTTGATAAAGTTGGCCTGCTCGATAAAGAGCGTATGTTGCCGTTGTCGCTGTCGGGTGGTGAGCAGCAGCGTGTTGGTATCGCGCGTGCGGTGGTCAATAAGCCACCGCTGCTGGTGGCGGATGAGCCAACTGGTAATCTTGATCCTGCACTCTCAGCTGAGATCATGAATCTCTTTGCCGAATTCAACCAGGTTGGGGTGACGGTGTTGATCGCCAGTCATGATATCGACCTGATCAGCCGTATGGATAAGCGTGTATTGGTGCTGGATAAAGGGCGATTGATCGATGGCGCTGGTGAACAGGGCGAGGTGCAGTAATGGCACGTCAGGCAACCCGTCGCTCACCACGTCGCTCAGCGACACGTGTTACGCCGAGTGGTGCCTCACCGAAACGTGGCGCCAGCACGGTTCGTCGTCCAGGTGGCAAAGGGTGGCTTCGCGGTTATTTTAAAGGCCATTTTCAGGCGCTATTTCTGAGCCTTGGGCGCGTTAGCCGCAATCCGCTATCGAGTTTAATGACCATTGCTGTGATCGGTATTGCACTCGCACTGCCCACCGGGCTGCATGTTGTATTGAAGAATGTGCAGGGTGTTAGCGCTGGCTGGGAAGATGCGGTGCAAATTTCGCTCTTTTTGAATCAGGGTATTGAAGTTACAGAGGCAAGACGTATCGTCGAGAAGATTAGCGCGATGTCGTCGATTGAAGCGGTGGTGCATGTGACCCCGCAGCAGGCGCTGGGTGAGTTTCGTCAATATTCCGGTTTTGGTGATGCGCTTGAAGTGCTCGATGAAAACCCGCTGCCTAACGTATTGCTGGTGCGCCCGACAAAGGAGGCCAGCGAACCGCTACTGGTGGAGCCGCTGTTGCATGAGCTGCGTAATCTGCCATCGGTCGAGATGGCGCAGCTTGATATGGAGTGGCTCAAACGGCTCTATGCGATTATGGCGATTGGTGAACGCGGAGTGCTGGTGTTGGCGGTGTTGCTGGCGTTGGCGGTACTGCTGATTGTTGGCAATACAATCCGTCTTGCAATTCAGAATCGTCGCGATGAAATTGAGGTGCAGAAACTGATTGGTGCAACCGATGCCTTTATCCAGCGTCCATTCTTATACAGTGGTCTGTGGCAAGGGGTGCTGGGGGCGGTGATGGCGTGGCTGCTCGTCACCCTTTCGTTATGGCTGCTGCACGGCCCTGTGCAACAGCTCTCGCTGCTCTATAACAGTAATTTCTCTCTCGGTTCGCTGGAGCCGGTGGGTGTTTTGGTGGTGTTGGTCGCTGGTGGTTTGCTCGGCCTGTTTGGTGCGTGGCTGGCAGTGGGGCGTCATTTGCGAGATATTGAGCCGACCTAGCTCATAACCCATTGAATTATAAAGTGTATAAAAGTTACCCCCGCTTTTGGGAACTTCTCTAGAAATTAGCACTCTTACTGTTGGAGTGCTAAGATGTGATGAGTGTTATCTTAATGAGAGGGTATTAAGTAATGACTAACGACTATGAATTAAGGCTGGCGACACCAGACGGACACATCGTCCCGACAGGCAGTATCGAAAGCTACCAGCAGGGGGTCAGTGAGATCCCGATTATGTGTGCTGATGAAGAGCGTCAACTGGCACGCCGTTTTCGCGACCATGAAGACCTTGAAGCTGCGCGTGAACTGGTGATGTCTCACCTGCGTTTTGTGGCACACATCGCGCGTAGCTATAGTGGCTACGGTCTGCCGCAGGCGGATCTGATTCAGGAAGGTAATGTTGGCTTGATGAAAGCGGTAAAACGCTTCGACCCGGAGATGAACGTACGCCTGGTCTCTTTCGCGGTCTACTGGATTCGCGCTGAGATCCACGAATATGTATTGCGTAACTGGCGCATCGTAAAAGTCGCCACCACCAAGGCGCAACGTAAACTATTTTTCAAACTTCGCAGCAGCAAAAAACGCCTCGGCTGGTTTAATCAGGAAGAGGTGCATGCCGTTGCCCGTGATCTCGGCGTTAAACCGCAAGAGGTGATGGAGATGGAGAAGCGTCTGAGCGCGCACGATGCCTCGTTTGATCTACCGGTTGATGGCGACGACAGTGATCGTAACTTTGCCCCGGCTACTTACCTGCAAGACAGCAGTATGGATCCCAATACTCAGCTAGAAGAGAGTGACTGGGAAGCGCATAACACCGTGCGCCTGCAACAGGCGATGGCTGGCCTTGATGAGCGCAGCCGCGATATCCTCGCGCAACGTTGGTTATCAGATGAAAAGAAAACACTGCATGAGTTGGCCGATCAATATGGCGTTTCAGCTGAACGTATTCGTCAGATTGAAAACAATGCGATCAAGAAATTGAAGGTTGCGATGGTGGCTTGATAGGGCTGCTATTGCTAAAGAAGTGCTGTGTAAAGACATGTCACCTCATAAAGGCGAGTCATCCCATAAAGATGCATCGCCCGTAAAGATGCGTCATCGGCGAAGGCCGGGATCCAGAAACCATCTAAAAGCACTGGGCCCCAGCCTCCACCGGGGTGACGGAAAAAGTTTTTTGAGAAAGCCAGTTTTTAACTGGATTTATTAAGCTCCAACAAGAAATCAACATCCAGATTTTTCGAGGCAGCACTAATCTCTTTCGTATCCATAT
>UOFQ01000102.1_pt1 | contig 15791 bp, 19 predicted proteins | sample 1988961 | NCBI WGS metagenome assembly UOFQ01 (sample SAMEA4712195, study PRJEB27164) | hydrothermal vent metagenome | biome: marine basaltic hydrothermal vent biome; feature: marine hydrothermal vent; material: mineral | place: Pacific Ocean | collected 2011-06-14/2011-07-23 | depth 1719 m | reverse complement strand
TAACTCATTAGTTTATACAATGTATGAGTTAGCGTGATATTAGCCATGAAATCAAAAATTTCAATTGGTTACAGCTAAACGTCAACAGACCTTAGGGTCAATTGGAAGCACTCTGCTTTTCCTGTAGATCCCACTTTTCGACTTTGTAATACGAACCAGCGAAACGCGCTGTATCAACACATGTCTCTAACCGAGTAAGGCAGAAACATACTGATAACCAGGCAACGTTACCTTGGGGTGGCAAGCAAAAGGTCTAAGGCTAAAACAAGACAGCCATCATAAGAATTGACAATATAGGGGAGTCAATGAGTCGTGCGGTACTGGACGATTGCATAACGTTATGGCGTGGCGACTCATTGATATTAGCTGGTTTATGCGGGTGCTAAATGAAGGGGCCGCACGGCAGGCGAATGCTGAGGATGAATGCACGGGGTGTTTTTGAGAGTCGATTTAAATCACTCGTTGACACGGCGTATAGATTGAAACAGGTCTCCCAATCGTTATTAGTATTTTCTGCTCTTGTAAGTCATAAATGCTTTGGAACGGGGTTTTCACCCTTTTTGATTTTTGTGCTTTCTTATGATGGGTGGCTTATTAGAACTAATCGAATGAGATTATGTTGAAAGCATACCCCATGAAACTATACGCCAGGTGTTAAGAAAGCTGATAGCGGTGTCGATAACATACTTAGAAGTAGCACATTTAAATGCACCACCTGCCTGAGTTGAGATAGGAGGTATGTTTGCATTGCTGTCAACGGAAGGGCAGCTATTCACTGAGTCCCTTTTTCCACCGAATTAATACCTGCCTTGCAAGAATTACTATGACAAATATGAAATGCTGTATCAATCCACATTTAAGCCATAAAACCCCCTTATTTGCGCTGCTTGTCGGGATTGTAATCCGTCCTAAAAACAATAGGAGTTAAAAGTAGAAAATTCTTGTAAGCTAAGTAAAGGAGTTTTCTATGAAAAAGTCGCGCTTTTATGAATGCGACTTCTTTTGACAAGCGGATTAATTGGCAATAGTGTACTTCTTTATGGAAATAGATAGCTGGGTCGAACTTGATCGGCTTTTGAAAGGCTTGCCGAATGATGGAGAACTATTACGTAAGGCCCTTAGCTACCCTGTGTGTATCAGAATTTGAGACGTATGAGATATTTAAGAAAAATGATAGAAAAATTCATCATGGTAGATGATGAAGAATGGAACTATGTTTGCTCAAAATTTACAAAGCTAACCGTAAAAAAGGGAGAAATTGTCCATCATGCGGGGGATGTGTTCAACGAAATCTGGTTTATAAAAAGCGGATTGGCAAGGTCATATTTCATAGACATGAATGGCAAGGACTTCACCTGGCAACTTTATTTTAGAGGTAAAAGCAAACACGGACTCAATCATTTTATGGATGATAGTGTTAGCCATTATGAAAATAGTGGCTCTATGTTGAACTTTGAAATTCTTGAAGATTCTGTGTTTTATGTGGTGCAGTTAAAGGAAATGGATATGTTTTTGTCAACGGATAAAAAATGGGAAAACTTAGCGCGCATCTGGTTGCATGACACTTATTTTGCCGCAACGTATAAACGAGTCATTTCGCTAATGTCCGAAAGTGCTAACGACAGATACAAACGATTACTCGAAGAGTATCCATCGATCTTTAAACAGGTAAAATCCTATCATATAGCTTCCTACCTTGGAATCGCACCGCAAACATTGAGTAAATTAAAAAATGAATCCAGGTGAATGAATCGCACGAGTGAGTTGCTTATAATCTCTTTTTACAACAGAAAGAGGGTTAATCATGAGTCATTTCAAGGAATTCAGCTTATTACACCAGGAAAAATCTCCGTTATTGATTGGTAATGTGTGGGATATACAAAGTGCGTTAATGTTTGAAAAAATGAATTTTAAAGCATTGGGTACCTCAAGTGCCGCAATTGCCAGCTCATTAGGGTATGAAGATGGAGAGGAGGTCTCTTTTGATGAGCTTTATGCTGTCGTTAAATCCATTGCATCGAAAGTTGCTATCCCGCTGACGGTTGATATTGAAGCAGGGTACAGCAGGAAAACTAGCAAAATAATAGAGAATATTGTCTTATTAAGTCAGCTGGGTGTGATTGGTGTTAACCTGGAAGACTCTATCGTTGAAGATGGTAATAGAAAGTTGCTTGATTCAAAAAGTTTCGCTGAAACAGTTAAGTCGATAAAACAGTATTTGCTTGAAAATAATATAAATGTCTTTTTAAACATCCGAACAGATCCTTATATAGTCGGTCTTGAGAGTCCTTTAAATGAATCTATTTTACGAGCAAAATTTTACGGAGAAGCGGGAGCGGATGGAATATTCGTCCCTTGTATTTTAGATAAAAATGATATCAAACATCTTGTTGATAGCGTGTCTCTGCCAGTGAATGTTATGGCGATGGCCAATTTGCCAGATTTTTCGGTTCTGGAGAAAATGGGTGTGAAAAGAATAAGTATGGGGCCATTTGTATACAGTAAAATAAATGAAAAATTAAGAGATATTGTAGGCGAGATTCAAGATAAACAATCTTTTAACGGCCTATTCACTGAAGTATGAATCAAATTAAGATTCAATATTACAAAACCAGGATTGGCGAAATGATACTGGGTTCATTTCACCATAAACTGTGTCTCTTTGATTTTAGATATAGAAGAATGAGATTAACGGTGGACAATAGGATAAAAAATGGACTTGATGCCGAATATGTCGAGCAAGATGACGATGTTCTGGAGAAAACTAGAAATCAATTTGACGAGTATCTTAACGGAGATAGACAGAAATTTGATATCCCGCTTTTGACAGTAGGAACCGATTTTCAGAAACAGGTTTGGTGTGCTCTGATGGAAGTTCCTTATGGGATTACATTAACCTATTTGCAATTGGCAAAAAACATCAATAATCAAAAGGCTGTTCGAGCAGTTGCCGCTGCCAATGGCGCAAATGCTATCGGGTTAATTATACCTTGCCACCGTATAATCGGAAGTAATGGGGAATTGGTTGGTTACGCTGGAGGGTTACCAATAAAAAAGCGCTTATTAAAGCTGGAGCAGAGCAACTTCACCTTAACCGATGATGAGAAATACAGCTTTATTGGTAGTAAAGAAACAAGGTATGACGGTTTTTTCTTTTCTGCGGTGAAGACAACAGGGATATTTTGTTTGCCCTCTTGCCGTGCTAAGAAGCCTAACCGAGAGAATGTCGTCTTTTACGATACAAAAAAAGAAGCGATAGACAATGGATATAGAGCTTGTAAAATTTGTAGTCCATGAAAATCATGCATAACGAATAAGGTTGCACCGTGAGAGCGGGGCGAACCACGACCTCGTTTGGTGGGAACCCACTTAGATATTCAGCTTGTTATGCCCCGTATGATGAAACGGATATTTGTTCGTTGTAACTGAGATTGAGGCTGGAAATGGGGCGGCCGATTCGGATCAAGATGCTCTTGATTTGAGGAAAATATGGCGTTTATTCTTCCTGTACCGGCACAATCAAATATTCAAAAAGCATTTAATTGTACTCCCCAGGAAGATCGTTTTTTTTAACAGTAACCCTGCCAACTTTCTTACCTGACATTCTCAATAATTCATCACCTGAAAACTCAAAACCAAGCTTTAGTGCTATTCTCGCAACATCATCTGCAGTTGATGTTGCGAGCACTTCATTTTTAAGTGCAGGTTCAGACTGCATTTTCTTTAAAAATGCCTCGAGTTGATCTAAAGCCATATTCAAAATTCCTATTTTTGCTAGCGGTTCATATATACCCAAAGCGATTTAAATTCAGGGCAAATAGCTCGGCCTGTTTCTCCCCTGGCCGCGTTAGAACTCCTCTCAATAGAGTGACTATTCATCGTCATTCTGCCTTGCGATGGAAAAAATATTCCGCGCTCTTTACACCTAAATTTAAAATGCTTTGGGTATATTAAACAGGAAAACCATTGCTGGCTTCAAGCAAATTCTCTAAAAATTGGGCTTATTTTGACTGAAGTGGCCCCCTTTAGCAGGGTAACCTGAGGCAATGTTTAGCTTTAGCATGGTTATCAATCAAGCTCAGGCAGCTTGTGAAATGTTTGATGTTGGTCGTAAACCTCATCTGGGGTTAGGTTATCAAGGCTTTGGGTATATACCCAAAGCGATTTGAACTCAGGGCAAATAGCTCGGCCTATTTCTCCCCTGGCCGCGTTAGAACTCCTCTCAATAGAGTGACTATTCATCGTCATTCTGCCTTGCCAGGGAAAAAATATTCCGCGCTCTTTACACCTAAATTTAAAACGCTTTGGATATATCACGTCAGTAAAGGGTGGCTATGACCTGACTAACGATATAATTAGCAGTCCATAAAACCATGAGAATGTCAGTAGTGCCGTGATCACTCTTGCCGGTAATGAATTGATCAACGGCCCAATACACTGGTCGTAAAACTTCAAAGAATACTGTTCACCATCACCTGGTGCTGCCCCCATTTTTCGATTGCGTCGACAATCTTTTTGAAACGCGAGTTGCCATGCGTTCTCAGCCACATAACTACCGGTATCCATCCAGTAACGCAGCCCACGGCTAAGCCCTTCTGCAAAACTAAGTCGGTGGATGATGAGCAGAAATGGCGTGAGGTTTAACGTGCCCGCCTGGCCCTGTTGTCGATAGGCTGCCTTTGCAGCATCGAAAAAACTATGCAGGCCGATGCGTTCAAAATTACACAGCAGTGCATTGAGTGTCTGGCGTTGTTTTAGCCCTTCGCTCTCAAAGCGGCGTGCGGATGTGCCGACCTTGCCGGGCAGTGTAATCCAGAGACCGCTATCAAAGACCTTATTCGCGAGCCGCGCATCTTCCATATAGTCGAGTGATTCATCAAAGCCATCCAGTTGTTGCAGGTATGTCTTTGATAGCCAGAAGCCCTGATCGCCATTAATGCAGTCGCGACGGTTGAGGGTGGTCTTCGCTTCATAGAAATAGTAACCACTATCGTGTTGATCATTGGTGCGAACAAAGCGCAGTGGAAAGTGGCCTACGATTTGATCATCGTTTGTTATGCTACGAGTCTGTTGCACTGAATCTCTGGCATTGGCGAGTAGCATCGGATTATCGATCGTGGTGTCAGCATGCAAAAAGAGTAGGTCACTTGCGCGTGCGTGAAGGCTGCCAGCATTCATCTGTTTGGCTCGGCCTGCAGGGGTCTCAATGCCCTGAAATGGAATCTTCACTGCATCGGCTGCCGCATGGCAAAGGGCTAGCGTATCATCGTGACTGCCACCATCCGCAATGATGATCTCAAAGCGAATGCCCTGTTGTTTACCAAACGCCGAGATCAGTGTTGGTAGCGCTTCGGCTTCGTTGATGGTGGGAATGATAACCGATAGTTCGTATTCGGGCTTGATGTTCATGCGCTTTTTAGCTTTTCGATTGGGCCAAGTACTCGTTCTGCCTCATTCAAGTCTTCTGGTCGATCAATATCCTGAAAGGTGGTAAGTTCGATGGTTGGCCACTGGAGCGCGGTGATCCTTTCACGAGTGGCGGCAAGCACCTCGCTACTGCCCCAGTTGATAGCGGAAAAGAATGTGGGTGAAAAGCGGCTCAGTCCCATTAATACATAACCACCATCACTTGCTGGTGCAAGTACAATGTCGTTGCCGTTTTGTAAGTGGGAGAAGGCCTGGTCAAAGTCAGCTGCACTCAGTGCTGGGCAGTCCGTGCCGATGATGATGCTATTAAAGCCTTGTTGTAGGTTATGGTTCATCGCATGCGCCATCCGTTCGCCGAGGTCAGCACCTTGTTGTTGGTGCAGTGACACGGGAAAGTTATGTTTACAACTATCGAAAAATGGATGGGTAGTGTTGGGTGTGCACCATAGTTGTACGGGGCAGAGAGCGGCATTAGTGACGGTTGTTAAGGTATGTGTGACTAGTCGTGCATGCAGTGCTGCAGCGCCATCTTCCCCGAGTGCTGGGATCAGGCGTGTTTTTGCCTTGCCTGCTTCGGGGGCTTTGGCAAAGACGATTAGACGCGCATTAGGGAATTCCATTTCAATTACTTTTCTTTTGTCATTTGAGCCTGCACTGGAGTGATGTGAAATTTGTTGATGGTCTGTATCAATCTAGCGCACCACCACAGCTGCTACCTTGTCCGGCAGTACAACCATAACAGTGGTTTTTTACGATAATTGGTTGTCCTTCGATATCAATCGCGCTGAGTTCGCTGATGTAGGTGCGTGGTTTTTTATCGAGCGGTGCGGTCAGGTCTAGCATCTGATTAAAGTCGCAGTCATAGAGGTAACCTTGCCAGTCAACGCTTAACGTGGAGCGACACATCACACCATCCAGGGTGCCGGGGTTGTATGAGTTGCGCAGTAGTGTCATGTATTCTTCAAACTGTCCTTTCGATATCAGCATGCTGCCAAAGCGTTTGATTGGCATGTTGGTAATGGTAAAGAGCTGATTGAACTCTATTTCATAGTGTTCTTTGAGGTGTGTCTTGTAAGAGGCCTGTAGTGATTCCTGTGGTGGTGGTAATGCTGGGCCTTGAGGATTGAATACAAGATTCAGGGTGAGCCCACTGCCCGTTTTGCCGTAACCGAGGGTGTTGAGTTTTTTAAGCCCTTCAATGCTGTCGTGGAAGACTCCTTTGCCACGTTGTGCATTAACGTTGTCTTCGAGGTAGCAGGGGAGTGAGGCAATGACTTCTACCTGTTGTGCGGCGAGAAATGCTGCCAATCCATCATAACCTTTTTCGCTAAGGATGGTGAGATTGCAGCGATCAATCACCTTGATCCCGAGGGTGCGTGCACCACTAACCAGGTCACGAAAGTGCGGGTTCATCTCGGGTGCACCACCAGTAAGGTCGAGTGTCTTGATGTTGCTTTGAGCAAGGTAGCTGAGAATCTCATCGATGGTGCCGCGCGTCATAATCTCTTTACGTGTTGGCCCAGCGTTCACATGGCAATGTAGACAGGTTTGGTTGCAGAGATAGCCGAGGTTGACCTGAAGTGTCTCTAGCGGCATGCGGCGTAGCGCAGGAAAATCGGTGGCTTCAAGCAGCGGAAGCGTGGCGTGCATGGTGATTCCTTATTTCTATTTTATCGATTGGGTAGTTGTGGGTGAAAGTGGACAGCCCAGTGTTATAAAAACATTCCCGTAAGGGGGAATGCAAGTGGCATTGTCTTGTTCATGGTTCGAAAACATCCGTCTCAGGGTGGAAAGCATACCATGCAAACCAGAAGGCGGTGATGGTGGCGATTTCATTGTTGTGCTGATCGAAGGCGGCGGCGCTTTGATCGGTATCGCTATAGCGGATGTTGATGGAATGAGTGCCGATTTTATCGATGATGTTGCCGTTAGTTTTGGCCAGTGCTGAAAAGGGATAGGCCTTGCTGTGACCATCGATTGTGATGCCGATGACGCGAGACTTGGGATGAAAACGTGGATCCTGGTGCTTGATTGGGAAATAGATGCCTTTGCTATCGACATAGCCGCGATAAGGGTCTCGGTGGTAGTCTCGTGCGAACCCCGTTGTTTCACTGAGTACGAGCGTTGCTGGGTGTCGTTTGCGCCAGGCATCCCAGCTGGTGTGACTTATTGGGATGCGGGTGAGTTTTTGGCCCGCGAGTGGGCCGCTGATGGCCTCAGCACGGATCTGTGACCACAGCGATTCGGTTTTTCGGTCATACAGCAGTACGTCGCTATTGTAGAGCAGGCCAGAAACGCCGAAATCGCCGCTGTTAGTGGGAGTGATATAGGCGATGCCGGTGCCGCACAATGGGCAAAAGGTGACGCTAATGGCCTGGCTGGAAAAGTGATCGTTGACGATCTCGTGCCAGTTCAAAATATTAATGGGGTAGGCTTTACTGATGCCGTTGTAGTGAACCCCTAAAATGCGGCTGTCAGCAGATAAGTGAGTTGCCTGGTTAGCGGGGACAAATATTGGCGAGTCGATCGACGGGATGCCATCTTTGGCGGGGCCGCCACCGAGGATCTCATCAGCAGGGATCAGGCTGTTGCTGAGTAAAAATCCATTTTTTGTCACATCATCGGCCGCGCTTGAGTTGAGCGCCCAGGAGGTGGCTAGTAGCCATAGCGTCAGTGGCAAAAAGTAGTGGCGATAGTGAGACCGTTGCACGATTGTTCTTTGGCCCGCTGGCGGCGTTAAAAGTGGTCTCAAGCGGTCATTTATCGTGATAAACGTCCTCATTCCGTGCGCTTTTGCCTTGCCAGAGAACAAAACCACTGTTCGTGCAACGCGCTCATAGTGTTTAAACATTTGGGTTTGCCTTATATGCCGTTGTTGAGAGTGGTTGAAGGTAGTCGTATGAATGGCAATAACCTTTCAGCTAGTATTAAAACCTGGTTTTGATGATTGTTTTTCTGCGTGCGAGTGAGTGCTGAGATCGGTTAAGTTTTTGTATGAAAGGGCGATACAGAGGCATAGAAATTCGATTTTATGCTAGCCTGCTATTGATGCGGGGCATTGGCGGATGGGGCGGATGGGACTGACAAGGATGTGAAGGAGATTGAGTTATGAGCCAGGGGATGGAAGGGTTTGAACAGGAGTTACAGGCCTTAAAGGATTCATATGCGGATCAGGTGCCTCAGAAGCTGGCTGAAATTGATGCCTTGTGGGGTTCGCTGGTTGATAATGGATGGGATGAAGAGATTTTTAAAACGCTTCATCGCATGGTACATAGCATGGCCGGTTCGGCGCAGGTGTTTGGTTTTACCACCATGGGAAAGAGCGCGCGTGAGCTTGAGCTGTTGTTAAAGGCAGTATCTAATAGTGGTGAGCCGCTGAGTGAGGCGCACTATGCAGAGCTGCCGGTGTTGGTGGAGGCGGTGCGTGCATCCGCTCAATTTCCTGATGGCTGATTAACGCTCTTTATTCGTTTCTTCTTTATCTAGCCGCTGTTTGATTGCGTTGTTAATGCGCGCTTCCGCTTCATTCGAAAGTGGTGGTATTCCCTGATTGTCTTTTTTTGGCTGCATTAAGCGGCGTGCTGAGCGCGCGATAAATTGCAGTTGCCTGTCGTAGCAGCTACAGGTTTTGCAGATGAAAAGGTGAAACTTGAGTCCAAGTCGTTCTCTAAACGATAGTTTGCGATCCATCGCCTGAGAGAGTAGCTCGCCAATTTCTTTACATGAGAGCATTAGGGCCCCTCCTGGCTCTGATCATTGCTATTACGATTGAACCAGCGCGCATCCAGACAGCCGCGAAGGCGCATTCGTGCACGTGATAGCATCACCCACATATTATTGGTCGTGGAGATATCCAGTAGCTTACAGATCTCTTCACTCGACAGCCCTTTGACCTCGCGCAGGATGAAGAGGTCGGCGAGGTGGTCTGGCAGGTGGGCGATACAGGTAGCGAAGACCTTCCAGAACTCTTTGTTTTCGTGTGCCTGCTCAGGTTCCTGCCAGGTGCGCATTGGGATCGACCAGTGGCCAGTGTGGTCGAACTGCTGGTTGAGTTGCTCGGTTAGCGATTCGATGTCATCACTGCTCTGCTCGCGTTTGTGTTTGCGGAAGTGATCGATGATCTTGTGTTTGAGGATGCCAATAAGCCAGGTCTTTTCTGATGACTGGCCAGAAAAGCGTTCGCGTGCCTTGAGTGCGGCAAGAAAGGTCTCCTGCACCATATCTTCCGCCTGGGTTTCGTCACGCATCTTCATCAGAGCGTAGCGGAATAACGCATCGCCATGTTGTGCTACCCAGGTGGCTGGGTCTGAAACCGAACTCATACTGAAGGTCTTTCCTTAAAGGTTAGCTCGCTTTGGGGAAAATTGCCTCGGCAGGGAATACAGGCCCGTCGACGCAGACCCGTTTCATTGCCGTGGTGCCATCGTCATTGTGTACCTTGACCACGCAACCGGCACAGCCACCAATCGCACAGGCCATAAACTCTTCCAGTGAGACCTGGCACGGCAGGTCAAATTCCTGTGCAACTTTGGCCACCGCTTCCAGCATTGGATGTGGGCCGCAGGCAAACAGTTCCACTTCGTTGCGCTGTGCATTATCTAAAGTATTAAGCCATGCGCGTGCGAGGTCGGTAATGTAACCCTGATAGACACCGGGGAAATCCTGCTGGCTGGCCAGACGACTCGGGATGCCCCAGTCTTCCATCAGAGGCATGGCGGCGATGGTGTCATCGGGCAGGCCAGGTACCATGATCTGCGAGGGGCGAGTCTTAAACGGAAAGGGTGTTTCGGAACCCATGAAAATCATTGGATTGTAGATGCCTTTTAGCTTGCGTGTCTCATCAGCGATAAAGACCATCGGTGGGATGCCGACGCCGCCACCGAGCAGCAGTGGGCGTGGTCGCTCCGGGTTAAGCACAAACGGCTTGCCGATCGGCCCCATTAAGTTGATGTGGCTGCCAACAGGATTCTGAGATAGTAGTTCAGTCCCTTCGCCAAAGACGCGATAGAGGATCTCGATCCACCCCTTCTGTTTGTCAGTACGCATGATTGATAACGGACGACGCATTGGGCGTTGTTCGCTACAGCGTAGATGGACAAAGCTGCCGGGCAGCGCATCTTTGGCGGTCCTGGGCGCCTGTAGTTTCATGATGAACTGTTTACCATCAAAACCCTGATGTTCGAGAACCTCGGCTTCTTCAACAAAAACCGTACCACGATGTCGATGGGGTTTGCTATTCGCATTCATAAACAGTTTTGCCTCCCAGCAATGTGCGCGTCACCTCGCCCTTCATCTCCCAGTTGAGGAAGGGGGTGTTGTGGCCACGGCTTAGCATCGAATAATCGTCGAGCATCCAGTAACGTTCAGGGTCGAAGATGCAGATGTCGGCGCGTTGGCCAATCGAAAGTGTGCCTGCCTCGACACCAAGGATGGCGGCGGGCTGGTGTGTCAGGCTACTGATCATCTGGGTCATTGATAGCACGCCATCATCAACAACGCGCAGTGCCAGTGGCAGCAATGTTTCAAGTGCAGAGATGCCAGCCTCAGTTGCACCAAAGGGGGCTAGTTTGGCATCGGCTTCGTGTGGCTGATGGTCGGAGCAGATTGCAGTGACGACACCGTCGGCGATCCCTTTGCGTAGCCCTTCCATATCACGTTGTGTGCGCAGTGGTGGGCGCACATGGCACTGGCTATTAAAGCCAAGCAGGTCGATCTCGGTGAGGTGCAGGTGGTGTGCGCTCACGTCACAAGTGACCGGCTGACCATCAAATTTGGCGCGCGATATTTTCTGCAGTGCGCGCTTGCTTGAAACCATCGAAAAATGAACGCGTGCGCCGGTCTCTTCCACCAGTGCCAGCGTCGCAGCAACTGCCACGGTTTCCGCAGCAATTGGAATGCCGGGCAGGCCAAGGCGGGAGCCGACCGCCCCTTCATGCACGCAGCCGTTGTCGCTCAGGGCGGCATCTTCAGCGTGGATGAATACCGTTAGGCCATGTGTGGCAGCGTATTCCATGGCACGGCGCAGAATCAGGGTGCTGCCAATTGGCTTCATCGCGTTACTGACACCGACGCAACCCGCTTTTTTAAGCGCGTGCATTTCGGTGATGGCGTGGCCTTCGAGTTTCTGGGTTAGTGCACCGAGTGGCGCTACCCGCGCAAAACCGGCGGCTTCGGCATGGCGTTGAATCAGCTCCGCTACCGCTGGGGTATCAATAATTGGATTTGTGTTGGGCGGACAGCTCAGGGTGGTGATGCCGCCACGCGCCGCAGCGCGTGTCTCACTGGCGATGGTGCCTTTGTGCTCTTCGCCCGGCTCGCGCAGGTGGGCGCGCAGATCGACCAGGCCGGGGCAGACGATCTGCCCTGTGGCATCGATGGTCTCATTTGCATTGAAGCCAGATGGCGCACTGCCGAAGGCGATGATTTTACCATCGCTAATGAACAGGCTTTGGCTGCCATCGACCTCATTGGCGGGGTCGATAACGCGGCCGTTCTTGATTTCAATCCGCATTAGCGTGTGCCTCCCGATGTATTAGTCAGGTGGCTCTGCATCGCCATCGACATCACTGCCATGCGCACCGCGATGCCGTGACTCACCTGTTGCAGAATTACCGAGCGTGGGCCGTCGGCCACTTCGGAATCGATCTCGACGCCGCGGTTGATTGGGCCGGGGTGCATCACAGTCACATCGGGTTTGGCCAGTGCCAGCTTCTCTTCCGTCAGGCCGTAGAGCTGAAAATATTCATGTTCGCTCGGCAGAGAGCCGCCACTCATCCGTTCCTTTTGCAGGCGCAGCATGATCACCACATCGACATCGCGCAGCCCTTCGCGCAGGTCGTGGTAGACATGCACGCCAAAGGCGTCCGGTTCAGTTGGAACCAATGTTTTGGGGGCGATGATGCGGATATCTTCCACCCCGAGCATGCTGAGTGCGTGGATCTGTGAGCGCGCCACACGTGAATGGCGAATGTCGCCGACAATCGCTACATTGAGCCTGTGGAACTCGCCTTTTTCGCGGCGAATGGTAAACATGTCGAGCATCGCCTGTGTGGGGTGGGCATGCTGGCCATCACCGGCGTTGATTACGCTGATGTGTGGTGCCGCATGTTGTGCAATGAAGTGGGCCGCGCCGCTATCGGCATGGCGTACCACAAACATGTCGCAGTGCATCGCCTCAAGGTTACGCAGCATGTCGAGCAGCGTTTCACCCTTGGCGGTGGCGGATGCCTCAATGTTGATGTTGAGCACGTCGGCTGAGAGGCGTTTTGCTGCTAGTTCAAAGGTGGTGCGGGTGCGTGTGCTGGCCTCGAAGAAGAGGTTCACAATCGTCTTGCCGCGCAGTAGCGGTACCTTTTTAATGTTCTGTTCGGTGACGTTGGCAAAGGATTCTGCGGTATCGAGGATATCGATTAGCATCTGACGGTTGAGTCCTTCAATCGTCAGGAAATGTTTAAGCTTGCCGTTGTCATCGAGCTGCAGGCGGTTTTTCTTTTTCATACGCGGGTAATACTCAACGTTAAGGGGGCGGGGCCTTGCAATTTAATCTGTTCGCCTGCCTGTAGTGAGATGTGTTGACCGACGGCATCGGGCTGAATGGGTAGTTCGCGTCCATCGCGCTCCACTAGCACGGCTAGCATGATTGAAGCGGGGCGGCCGTAGTCGAAGAGTTCGTTCATCGCCGCGCGGATGGTGCGGCCGGTATAGAGCACGTCATCCACCAGGATGAGGTGACGATTATCAACGCTGAGTGGCATTGCTGAGGGTTTGACCTGCGGGTTCATGCCGACGCGGGTGAAGTCGTCACGATAGAAAGAGATGTCGAGTGTGGCTAGCGGTTCACTTAATCCCAGCTGCTGGTGCAGTTGCTGTGCCACCCACACGCCACCAGTGTGGATGCCGATCATGATCGGGTCCTGGATGTTGCGTGACTCAAGGATGGTACTGAGTGACTTGGCAACGGTGTTGAGGGTTTGCTCTATGTCGAATTCTTTTGCGTTCACAGGCAGTAATGATACCGGTTATTGTTTTGTTTTGCTCGTCTTTGATCTATTTAGCAGAGCGCTCTGTTTTAAGGTTGTTGACTGAAAAAGGTTTCAAGGATGATCTGCGCGGCAACCGAATCGACTTCCATGTGGCCCTTGTGTCGATGGGCGTGTTTGTGGCCGCGCTTGTTGTGCGGGTCGTAACAATCTCGCGCCGCTTCACGGGTGGTAAGGCGTTCATCCGCAGGATAGACCGGCAGGTGGTAGCGGCCATGCAGGCGGTTGGAGAAGCGTTTCGCTTTTTTTGTCATCTCATTGTCGCTGCCATCCATGTTAAGCGGAATGCCAACCACCAGTGCGTCGGGTTGCCAGCACTCGATTAACTGGCTGATGCCGTCCCAGTCGGGGCGTTCATCTCGTGAACGTAGTACGGGCAGTGCTGAAGTGCTTTGGGTTAGTTCCTGCCCGACCGCGACGCCGATCTTTTTGGTGCCGAAATCGAAGGCGAGCAGGGTGCGCTGCCCGCTTTGATCGCTGACTCGATCACGGGGTCGATCAGTGGGTTTATCAGGCGTGGCCAATGTCGTTGGAGAGGCGGCTGAGGTCGATCCCCGCATGTGCGGCGGCGGCCTCCCAGCATTGCTTATATGAGGTGTTGAAGATGACGTCGCCAGAAGCGGGGACGCTAATCCAGGCGTTTTCTGCGATTTCATGTTCCAGTTGACCTTCACTCCAGCCAGCGTAGCCGAGGGCGACAAGGCAATCTTGAGGGGCCTTTCCCTCGGCGATCGCCTCCAGGATATCTTTTGATGAGGTGACGCAAATCTCATCACTGACAATGAGTGAGGCATCCCATTCTCCGTGAGGGCGGTGAATCACAAAACCGCGTTCATTCTGAACCGGGCCGCCGAGAAAGATGGCGGTGTTGTTGATCGCATCATCTTCGCAAGGGATCTCTGTTTGGCGCAGAATTTCCCCCAATGCGATGTCGAGCGGACGATTGATGGTGATACCCATCGCCCCTTCATCGTTGTGTTCACAGATATAGGTGACACTGTGAAAGAAATTGGGGTCATGCAGCGCTGGCATGGCGATCAGAAAATGGTTGGTTAGGCTAAGTTGTTCGGACATGGCGTTAGTATCGGTTAGAACGGGGGGGGATGACAAGGGATATGAAAAAAAATCCTTTAAATCAGCGCCTTGCTCTACTCCTGCTGGTGGTTTTGTTGGTGTATGAAACGCTGTTTTTTACGCTTAAAAATGGCAGAATTGAGCGCCCCCTTAATCCTGCAAATAGCATGGTTTATTTGATTTTGTGAAAATTCTCTAAATTGCACGTTAATAACGGTTATATCTTGCTATAATGTGGCCCCGTAAAGGCCGTCATTGGGGAAGTCGTGGTTGTTCGGCCCCACAATTCAGGAGCAATAAGTGGAACAAGCAGAGTTTGAACTTCAATTAAAGGTCTGGAAAGACCTTGCAATCAGTAACCAGGTATTAATTAAAACAGCGACAGATGCGTTGGGATTAGATCCCGATAGTAGTCGCGACGTACTTAAGCGTGAGCTTGAGATTGGTGTTAAGAAAATCATTGATGCAGAAGCGAGTGTTGGTAGTGCGCAGCAGCAGGCAGGGCAAGCCATTGCCGTGATGGAAAAGAAAATGGCCGAGAGTGAAAAAGCGAAGAATATCGCCGAGGCTCAGGCTGCGGCTATGTTAAGCGCCAAACAAGAGTCGGAAAAAGCGATGGCGGTTGAGCGTGACGCGCATTTTATTGCGATGAAAAACATCAATGCCCAGATCGCTGAGAAAGAGCGTACCGTGAAGGCAATCAATAAGGCGCTGGCAGATACGCCTGAGAACGTTGTTAAAAAGCTTAAGGCGCTGAAAAAGCAGAAGATGGATGAAACCTCTGCTCGTAAAGTGGTAGAAGGTGAAGCGGCGACATTACGCAAAGAGAAGCGTGCTCAGGAACAGCGTATTAGTGAGTTTCAGGCAGCGTTGGAAGAGAGCGCAAAGTTAGTGACTCAGCATCGCGAGCTGCATGAGCTGTGTACTACATTGCATAGCAAGGTAGAAGATAAGGCTGATTTGCCAGCGTTGACCAAGCTGGATGATAAGACGCTGGATGGGATTGAAGAGGCGGCAAAGAAAGCTGAAAAGGCAGATAAAAAGAAAAAATAAATGTAACTATTCAGCTCACCCCTGATTTGTCCGATTACGGCGTCAAAAATTCTCATTCACAGGTGTAAACTACGAATTTTTTCCTTGTACTCGAACAAATCAGCGGCAATCTGGCCAGTGACTATTTCATTTTTTACTATGCTGAATAGCTACTGCTGAACGGCGGTTGTTTGTTGTACCTGTATTTACTGGTGCAGC
>UOFQ01000046.1_pt1 | contig 15791 bp, 19 predicted proteins | sample 1988961 | NCBI WGS metagenome assembly UOFQ01 (sample SAMEA4712195, study PRJEB27164) | hydrothermal vent metagenome | biome: marine basaltic hydrothermal vent biome; feature: marine hydrothermal vent; material: mineral | place: Pacific Ocean | collected 2011-06-14/2011-07-23 | depth 1719 m | reverse complement strand
GATACATTCGTTTTAGGCGGCAAAAGCGTTTTACAGGTGCTTATCATAGCCTGTGACGCTGGCGTCATTTAAACTTATGCTTTACTGCTAATGCATCGGCGGTAAGGTTTGTATTTTTATTATATACTTCAACAGCATACATGTTTGTAAAGATTGGGTGAAGGAGAAATTATTTGTGCCGTTATAAAACTAGATAATGGGTGCGTGTTATCATTGTCGAATCAACAATTATAATAACTAAGATTTTACTTACTTTGATGGAGGCCTGATGGATCGTCAGTTAGCAAATATCCCGCTGTTTGCTGGATTGGAAGAGCATGAGTTGTCTGTTATTCATATGGGGGCGAAGGTGAAGGGCTTTCCTCGAAATACCATCGTGATTCATGAGGGGGATGATTCTGATTCTCTATTTCTGATTCTGAGTGGCCGGGTGAAGGTGTTTCTCACTAGTGAAAAAGGACGAGAAGTGATCCTTAATACGCAGAGCACGGGTGAATATTTTGGTGAGCTAGCGCTGTTAGATGACCTGCCACGTTCGGCATCCGTGATTACGGTTGAAAGCTCGCAGTTTTGTGTGATCTCAAAAACCACTTTTCAAGAGGTGCTAGCGCATCACCCTGCGATTGCGTTGAAGGTGATCAAAAACCTGACGCAACGTATACGTGCGTTGACTGATAATGTTAAAAATCTTGCGTTGCTTGATGTATATGGGCGAGTTGCCAGGACATTGTTAAGTATTGCAGTCGAGTGCGAAGATGAGGAGGGCAAAATGGTTGTTGAGCCAAAGCCGACCCATCAGGATCTTGGTAAGATGGTGGGCGCGTCGCGTGAGATGGTGACGCGTATCATGAAAGATCTTGTTGTTGGTGGTTATGTGCATGTTGAAAATGAGCGCATTGTGATTCATCAAAAATTGCCGCGTTCCTGGTGATAAACTGAGCCTTTCCATTCTGATTGTTATTATTAAAGGTGCGTTGTAATGTGCTGCTGTAGCGGGTATGTATTGAGAGGTTGGGATGGCTGAGAAGAAGAAAAATAGGCGGCAGGCTAAAAAAGAGATTTTTGGGCGTTTTGAGCAGTGTTTTGATGTGCCGCGGCTCGATTATGAAAAGCGGGTTAAGCCGCTTCGTAATAAGACCAAGTTGTCTGGTGTGCTGGCGGCCGGTATTGTGTATGGGGCAGGTTTTTCGATTGGCCTCTTTGGCTGGAAGAGTGGTGCGGTTGATGTAACCATGTTTTCCAAGCTGGTATGGATTATGATGGTGCCAGCGACCGTGGCCGGTTTTGTTACCTGGATGATGGTGAGTAACCGACGTGAGTACCCTGTCAGGAAAGAGGTCAATGCCTACATTGATAAGATCGAGGGGGAGGAGGGGATGTTGTGGCGTTATGCGCCGATCCTGAGTGAGTTTCGCCCTGATGATCATGTTTCCAAACGCGTCTTGCAGCGCTCACAGGACAAGAACTTCTCTAAGATTGACCCAGAAGATTACGGTAAAGCGGTGTTAGCGATTCATACTATTCTGGGAAATAGCAGTACCCATCCGCTTAGTCTAGAAGTGGCAGAAGCGGTTATTGCCAATCTTTCTCTGGCGGTGGCACCTGATTATGTGGAAGAGCCAATTTACTAGGGGGTGTTAACACCCCCTAATACATCATGGGGTGAGCGCCCCGCCCCATGATGAGCGAGATTGATTAGAGTGAACTCCAGTCTGATTTTTTACGCCAGCGAATCTTGGGAATAATCAGGCCGATCATCATGCCAAGCAAGATGACGCCAGAGCCGACAATAAACCAGTCGCGGTCACTGCGATCTTTGAGCGAGTCATTTTCCAGTTGCAATGCTTGATGTGCGCGCTCTAACTGGCGAGTCTGTTCTCTGAGAGAGGTGTTTTCACTATCGAGTGTGAGTGCGTTTGATGAGATACTGCGTACGCGCGCAAATTCTTTAGACTGTTTTTCGTTGTCAGCACTCAGTTTGTTAGTTTTGCTGTTTAGCGCGTTATGTTTGCGGGTTAATTCGGAAAACTTGTCATTGAGCGTTCTGTTTTCTGATTTGATACGCGCCAGCTGTTTTTCGTTAGCCGCAAGGCGTTCACGCGCACTGCGTTGCTGTTCCAGGTAGCGAGTGATGACCCAGCCCTGGCTGCCATCTTTAATGCGCACCTGAGAATAACCTGAATCGGCGTTTGTCTGAATCAGTTCAAGTTGGGTGCCGCTGCTGAGCATACGCAGAATCTTGTGCTGGTTACTTTCGCCGCTGCGCATGGTGATCTCAAGGCGGTCGGTGATGTAGCGTGTACTTTCCGCATAGGCCGCAGTGGTGGCGACGCTGATAAGTAAAAAAATGACGATTTTTTTCACAATCGGTCCTTAAATTTTAATGGATAATATTAATCTGGTTTGTTGTGGTGATGGCCATAGCCGCTTATCCGTTAGCGCTTACCTGTTGTCCGCGGTAAAAGTACACCGCAAGATAGGCCCCTAGCATATCAAGCATAACGTCTAAAAAGGAAGTATCTCGCCCAGGGGTGAAGCTTTGATGCCATTCATCGGTCACGCCATAGATTGCCGTCAAACAGAAGGCGAGCAGCAGGCGCTTGTTTAGCGCTATATTCCATGCGGTGAGTGACCAGCACCAGAGCCAGGCGAGCAATGCAAATAGCGGTACATGCGCGCCATTGTAGATGATCGCTTTGATGGCTCCTGTGATCGGATCGACAGTTGCGGGTGAACCATCACCTTGAATGGAAGAAAGCAAAAAAATCACACCCATGTAAAGGAATGGTAGAACCAGGCATGCCCGCGGTACAGGCATCGTGTGGATTTGATGCGATAGCTGTCGCACGTGGCTGATCATCTGGTGTCCGAGTACTGTATTGGGTGGGTGAGTGGCTTTTGATCAAAGCGCACGTTACCTGCGTTAGCGGTGAGCCGCCCTTCGGCAAACCAGCGAATCGCAAGGGGGTAGATCTGGTGTTCCTGACTATAGACGCGTTTGGCCAGTGACTGTGCATCATCATTGGGTAGTAACGGCACGCTGCCCTGCAGAATCACCGGGCCGCCATCGAGTTCATTAGTGACAAAATGGATGCTGGCGCCATGTTTCGCCACGTTGGCATCGAGTGCGCGTTGGTGGGTATTGAGGCCTGGGAAAGCGGGCAGCAGCGAGGGGTGAATGTTGAGCATCCGTCCCTGGTAGTGAGCGACAAATGCAGTGCCGAGAATGCGCATGTAGCCTGCTAGTACGACCAGCGCTGGTTCATGTTGATCGATTGATGCTTGCAGTTCGGCCTCATATTCCGCGCGGTTATTAAAGGCTTTGTGGTCAACCACCTCAGCGGGAATGTTGGCCGCGCGTGCCCGCTCAAGGCCGTAGGCATCGGGACGACTACTAATCACGGCGCGGATTTCGACCGGTAGGTCGTCATGTTGAACCGCGTCGATAATTGCCTGTAGATTGCTACCACTGCCTGAAATTAGCACTACAACTGGTAGTGCTGCTGCGTGCTTGTGATTGCTCATTTAGCGTTGGAAAGAATCACGCTTGCCGCTTCGTTCGGCGTTGACTGGATAGTGCCGATCTGCCACGCCTGTTCGCCCTGTTGTTGTAGCAGCTCGATGGTTCTGGTGGCATCTTCTGGTGCTACGCACAGCACCATGCCAATGCCGCAGTTAAAGGTGCGGTGCATCTCTTCTACGGTGACATTGCCCTGCTGTTGCAGCCAGTCAAAGATCGCTGGGCGTGACCAGGCGCTGCAGTCGATATTGGCACTGGTTCCTGTTGGCATGACGCGCGGTAGATTTTCGAGCAGGCCGCCGCCGGTGATATGTGACAGCGCATGCACGTCGATCTCTTTAAATAGTTCGAGTAATGGCTTGATGTAGATACGGGTTGGTATCAACAGGGTTTCACCGAGGGTGCTGTCGCCAAAGGTATCAGAGAGATTGGCGCCGCAATGTTCGATGATCTTACGCACCAGTGAATAGCCATTTGAGTGCGGGCCGGATGAAGCGATGCCGATCAACACGTCGTTGGCTGCGACCTTGCTGCCGTCGATGATCTGATCTTTTTCAACTACGCCAACACAGAAGCCTGCCACGTCGTAATCTCCTTCCTGGTACATGCCTGGCATTTCAGCGGTCTCACCACCGGTGAGTGCCGCGCCTGCGAGCTCGCAGCCAGCACCGATCCCCTGAATCACTTCAGCGGCGGCATCGACATCAAGCTTGCCGGTGGCGTAATAGTCGAGAAAAAAGAGTGGTTCTGCCCCTTGTACAATCAGGTCGTTGACACACATCGCCACCAGGTCGATGCCGATGGTGTCGTGTTTGCCGGTTTCGATTGCGAGCTTTAGTTTGGTGCCAACACCATCGGTGCCGGAGACCAGTACCGGCTGACGGTAGCGATCTAGTGGTAGCTCGAATAGTGCACCAAAACCGCCCAGGCCGGAGAGAACGCCGGGTCGAGTGGTCTTTTTTGCGGTGGATTTGATCTTCTCGACCAAAGCGCTGCCGGCATCGATATCGACGCCCGCATCACGGTAGCTAAGGGAGGTGGTCTCTGTTGCTGATTTTGTATTATCTGAATTCACGGATCGGCTAACTTTGGCTATGATTTGGGTAAATTTGTTGGAGCACGGCTCCGGGCGCTATTCTAACGCAAATTTATGTGCCATGCTCGTGGCCTTGCAGCAGAATCTTCCGTGAGTGCAATCTTTGGGGAAGGTCTCGATAGACTGATACAATAAAACCTATGATTGAAATTTCTAGCAGAGCCACCTTCCATGCCGCATTTTCGATGCAGGCAGTGCCGCGATCCGCTAATGTGCCCGGATTGGGGTGGTTGCGCCCGTTATTTTTTTATGGCTGCTGCTTTTTTGCACTGATTTTCTCGTTGAGTAGCCACGCCGCAGAGGTTGAGGGGCTGTATGAGACTGAGGTGCTGGTGACCAGTCAGGGAAGTGATGAGCGTAATGAGGCGATTAGGGCCGCTTTGGATGAGGTGCTGGTGCGCGTGAGTGGTGATCGCAACGCGCCGCGCCTGGCGGCGTTGCGAGGGCTTTATAAACGTTCGTTGCAGTTGGTGCAGCAATATCGCTATCGTGCGCTGCCGCGACGCACAGGCGCGCCTGGCGAGTTGCCCGGCGCATTGACGCAAGTGTTGTGGGTCAGTTTTGACCCGGCCGCGATTGATCAGGCGCTGCGCAAGGCAGGCGTGCCGCTGTGGGGGCAGGTGCGCCCGGCAACACTGGTCTGGGTGGTAGTGGATGATGGTGGGGTGCGCTCTTTGATGGGAGGCGCTACCTTGCCGCAGGCGAAACAGGTGATGATGCAGCAGGCACAGCGCCGAGGCTTGCCATTGTTTGTGCCGTTGTGGGATTTAGAGGATCAGAGAGCGCTGCGTTTTACCGATGTCTGGGGTAATTTTCAGGATGCTATCTTGAGAGGCTCGGCACGTTACGCGACGGAAGCGATTTTGGTTGGCAGGTTGTTTCATCAAAGTGATGGTATCTGGGAATCACGCTGGACTCTGTATCAGGGAGGAGAAGCGGCACACTGGCAGGCGAGTTCACCGTTGCAGGCTGAAGTGTTGTCGGCCGGGGTGGATGGCGTAGCGGATCATCTTGGGCGTCGTTTTGCCAAAGTGTTTGATGAGTCGCAGAGTAGCCGTCTCAAAGTGGTGGTGAAAGATATATTTTCATTGCAGGACTATGCGCGCACATCCCAGTTTTTACAGTCGCTCGATGAAGTGACCTCGATGCAGGTGGATAGTCTGGTTGGCGAAACAGTGACATATGATTTACAGGTGCGAGGAAACAGCGAAGGGCTGGCACAGACGATTAGTTTTGGGCGCGCGCTGGTGGAAGTCCCGGCGGTGATCAATGTTGATGCAAGTGGCGGTTCACAAACGCCATCATGGGAAATGGCGGATGAGGCATATGATCAGTTGTGGTATCGCCTGTTGCCATGAACCTGAGTCAGGTTCCTGATGGACACCTCTATTCATTACGGTGTGTTGGTAATGGCAGCGGATATGTGTGGACCTGGCGGCGACATGCGATGGTTGCACCGGTTAAAAATAATCAAAACAGAAGCGATGGATGATGGCTGAAGCGCAGAAGTGGTGGATATTAATTTTGGTGGCGGGCAGTGGTGTGCTGCTCTACCTGCTGGCCCCCGTATTGACCCCTTTTTTAATTGCTGGGCTGCTCGCCTATCTGGGGCACCCATTTGTGGTACGTCTTGAGCAACGAGGCCTTTCTCGTAACAACTCAACGTTAACGGTCTTTAGTGTCATCTCATTGCTGGTATTGATGTTGCCGATTGTGATTATTCCTTTGCTAGAGCGCCAGGTCGGTGTCTTTGTAAATAACTGGCCGGGTTATGTCGACTGGGTCCAGCGTGTCGCCCTGCCGTGGGCACAGCAGCATATTGGCTTTGGTGAGACCCTTAATCTGGAGTTGTTAAAACAGGCCTTTGTTGATCACTGGCGTCAGGTTGGGGGCACGGCGATTGGACTGGTCGCGGTGGTTTCCAGATCAGGATTGGCAGTGCTGGAGTGGATGGCTAACCTGGTATTGATTCCGGTTGTTACCTTTTATCTGTTACGTGATTGGGGTGACCTGATTGAGCACCTTCGTTCGTTGTTACCACGAGCGGCTGAGCCAAAGGTCTGTCGTGTGGCAACGGATTGCGATGAAGTACTTGGTACCTTTATGCGAGGCCAGCTTTCGGTAATGTTGGCGCTGACGGTTATCTATACCGTGGGCTTATGGATGGTGGGGCTTGATCTTGCTTTCCTGATTGGGCTGCTGGCGGGTATTGTGAGTTTTGTCCCCTATCTTGGTTTGATTGTGGGTATTGTCGTTGCGGGGACTGCATCGATTGTGCAGGTGCATGATCTTTCGCTACTGCTGTTTGTGATTGCAGTCTTTGGTGTGGGGCAGCTATTGGAAGGCTTTGTGTTAACCCCGTGGCTGGTGGGTGAGCGGATTGGCCTGCATCCCGTGATGGTGATTTTTTCTGTGATGGCGGGCGGACAGTTATTCGGTTTTTTCGGTATTTTACTGGCACTGCCAGTGTCCGCTGTATTGGTGGTATTGTTGCGTTACGCCCATGATCAATACCTTGAAAGTAATATTTATGGTGCGGATGAGGTGATGGAAACGAATGTTGCTGCGGTCTCTGAAACGATAGGCGAAGCGGTCGTTGGGACGACAGAAGCGACTGTTTCTGAAACAGCAGAAAACAAGGTAGAGTAGCTCTCTTTAAGGCGTATGGCAAAGCAGTTACCCTTGAGTATCCGGTTGCGCGATCATGCAACCTTTGAAAATTTTTCCGTTGCAGATAACCAGCAACTGGTGACCACATTGCAACGTGCTGTGGCACCTGATGGTGATACTACGCCGCTTTATCTGTGGGGCGCTTCAGGTTGCGGTAAGTCTCATTTGATGCAGGCTGCGTGTCATCAAATGGCGGTTCGTGATGAAGTGGCGGTCTACTTGCCATTGCGAGATTATCAGCTGTTTTCGCCTGAGATACTGGATGGAATGGAATCCCTGACACTGGTTTGTGTGGATGATATTGAGGCGATTACTGGGCTGCGAGAATGGGAAGAGGCGATCTTTCATCTCTACAATCGGATGCAGAGTGATGGCTCGCAGTTGGTTGTTTCTGCCAATGCAACACCGCAAAGTTTGGCGTTAGTGCTACCTGATTTAGCCACTCGACTGGGTTGGGGGTTAGTGTTCCAGCTCAATGAGCTGGATGATGAGCAGAAGGTGGTGGCGTTACAGATGCGAGCAGAGGCGATTGGAATGCAGATGAATGACGATGTGGCGCGTTATCTTTTTAGCCGTACCCGGCGTGATATGCACTCACTGTTTTCACTGCTCGAAGCGCTTGATCATGCGACGCTGGTGGCGCAGCGTCGCTTGACCATCCCTTTTTTGAAGGAATTCTTAGCACGTGATTTAACGCCACCTTCCTGAGGTTTTGCTTTATCAGGCCTGTAGTTTGAGTGCAGTCTCGGCAACCCTTTTTCCTAGCGCCTGGCAGAGTCGTTTCTCTTCTTCTGTAATGGGCAGTTTGCCATCATTACCGGCAAGGTGGCTTGCGCCGTATGGGGTGCCGCCACTCTGGGTGTTGAGCAGGTCGGTTTCACTAAAGGGGATGCCGCTGATCAACATACCGTGATGTAACAGCGGGATCATCATCGAGAGCAGGGTGCTCTCCTGTCCGCCATGCATTGAACCCGTTGAGGTAAACACGGCGGCCGGTTTACCGCTCAGCGTACCGCTCAACCACTGACTACCGGTGGTATCAAGAAAGTATTTGAGTGGGGCTGCCATGTTGCCAAAGCGTGTTGGGCTGCCGAGCACCAGGCCGGCGCATTGTTTGAGATCATCATGTGTGGCGTAGGGTGCGCCTTCATTGGGAATAGTCGCTTCAGTCGCCTCGCACACGGTAGATACCGCCGGCACGGTGCGAATACGAGCGGTAACAGCGGGAACCTCTTCGATCCCTCTTGCAATCAGCTGAGCCATTTTGGCGACATTACCGTAACGGCTGTAGTAGAGCACCAGGATTTCGACCATGTTAGATGATCTCCAGCACGTTTTCGGGTGGTCTACCCACGGCGGCTTTGCCATTGCTGATGACAATCGGTCGTTCGATTAAGGTGGGGTGTTCAATCATGGCTGCGATCAGGTCGGCGCGAGACAGGGCCGGGTCATTGAGGTTATTTTCCTGATAGGCAACTTCTTTTTGACGCATCAAATCACGGGGTTCGATATTGAGCAGGGTAAGGATCTGCTCCAGCTTCGCTGTAGATGGTGGCGTTTTAAGGTATTCCACGACGACCGGCTCAATCTTATTGTCCTGGAGTAGCTGTAGTGTCTGGCATGATTTCGAACAGCGAGGATTGTGATATATTGTGGTGCTCATGTGTGGTTTCCCTGAATGGTTCGTTATTTCTGATAGCGCTTATTCTAACGTGCCTTTCCTTGACAGCCTATAGGGCGAGGGTGATAATTTCTTTAAATTAGTTGTGCTCAGTTTGTGTTGGGTTAAGATGGTTTTTTCTTTTTTTAACAATGTGTTACCTGTAGTTTCTATGGCGGTGCTTTTTGACAAAAACAAATTGTTTATTCATGTTCTGGGTAGTGCTGTTAGCTGGCTGTGCAAGTGCACCGACACAGGAGATGAGTGATGCACGTCAGGCAGTGAGCGCCGCGCATGATGTTGGTGCGGCGGAGCATGCCAGTGAAAATGTTCAGCAAGCCGAACAGTTGCTAGATAAGGCGGCGCGTGAGCTGGAGCAGGGTGATTTTGGCGATGCACGTGAGGATGCCGAGGCGGCCAGGGTTGAGGCGATTAAGGCGCAGGACATTGCACAGGTGATGAGCGCGACCAAACTGGTGTTACGTAATGCTTCTCAGCGCGGTGTATTATCTAATGATGCCGCCACACTTTTTGATCAGGCGAGACTTGCTGTCGATGAAAATAGAGTGCATGAGGCGATTCGCCTGGCGAACGAGGCGCGTTATCAGGCCGAACAAGATTTGAACCATCAATAACCCTTTAATTTTGTATCTTAACTACTCTTGAATACTAGCCTCAGTCGAACGCGTTTTACCTTTCTATTTTTACGCTACTTAGGTGGGCGTTTTATGGAGGATAACTGTACGCGCACGGCCGCTGCTTTGAGTTACACCACCTTGTTGTCATTGGTGCCACTGCTCGCAGTGGTCTTTTCAATCCTCGCATTTTTTCCGCTATTTTCTTCGCTGATCGATGATATTCAGGGCTATATTTTTAGTAATTTTGTACCCGCCTCTAATGAGCAACTGCAGCTGCATTTTCAGCAGTTTATTGAGACGGCGGCGAGCAGTGGTGGGGTTGGCCTGATGTTTCTCATGCTCACCTCATTGATGTTGATGAACACCATTAACGTTGCGTTGAATGATATCTGGCATGTTAAGCCTAAGCGTAATCTCTTTTCGGCATTGCTGATCTATGGCGGGGTACTACTGTTATCGTCTATTTTATTTGCGGCCAGTATTTTGCTGACGTCATATGTTGTCTCACTACCATTGATTGCCGAAGGTGGTGAGGCGGTGGCAGGGGTTAAAAATAGTTTATTAGTGATCGCGCCGATTGCGGTCACCGTGGTGGCGCTGCTACTCTTTTATGTGGTGGTGCCAAACTGCAAAGTCTCATGGCGAGTGGGAATGGTATCTGCATTGCTTGCGGCGTTGCTATTTGAATTGGCAAAGAAGGGTTTTGCCTGGTATGTGTTGGCATTTCCCTCGTATACCGTTATCTACGGTGCACTGGCTGTGATACCGGTGTTTCTTGTCTGGATCTATGTATCGTGGCTGGTGTTGTTGTTAGGCGCGGAATTTTCTCGTTGCCTGACGACCTTTGAGCAAGACCATCGAGATGGTAAGGTCACATAATATGATCTATTTAAATCGGTAGATAGATCTGAATCAGTGCGCCACCGAGCGCTGACTGTGTGATCTTGAGCTCGCCTTTGTAGAGGTTCACAATATCGCTAACGAGAGAGAGCCCGAGTCCATGACCGGTGATCGCTTCTTCGCTTCTGCGCCAACCACGCTGTACGACTTTATCTGAAAGTGCCTGTGAGATGCCCGGGCCGTCATCGGCTACTTCAATCAATAGTCGTCTTGTTTGATGGTGGTGTGGCCTGTTGTTTTCGAGTGAGAGAGAGACATCAACACGTCCTTTACACCACTTGTAGCCGTTGTCGACCAGGTTGCCGAGTAGCTCCATCAAGTCGCCTTCTTCGATGTGAAGTTCAAGTATTGAGCTGACATCAAGGTTCCCCTGTACTTTTTTATCGGCATAGACCTTATCGAGCGCAGAGATCACTTTATTAGCGATACGCTCAGGGTTAATGGGCGCCGTTAATGCGGTGCGTCCAGAGGTGGCGGCGCGTTGCAGTTGATATTGCACAATTTGATTCATGCGCTCAATCTGCTCTTCGGTGGTTTTTTGCAGGGTTTCTATTGATGTGGTGGGTATTTCAATTGCGCCACGCAGTACTGCTAGCGGTGTTTTCAGACTATGTGCAAGGTCACCGAGGCTAGCGGTATAGCGTGCTTCATGCTCGCTGTTGATCCGTATCAGTGCGTTGATGTTGTTGGTCAGGCCGCTGAGTTCCTTTGGATAGAGACCCTCGATCTCTTTGTGCATGCCAGCTTCAATCTCGCCAATCTCTTTGGCTGCCTCGCGCAGCGGTGAGAGCCCCCAGCGCAGGATGAGTGTTAGCATTAATAGTAATATAACGGTTACCCCGCCCAGTGATACCCAGAGGTTATGGCGAAAGTCTTTTATTTGCTGATTGACCTTCTTAAGATCTTCGATGACGACAAATGTATAGCCCTGGTTTGTTGTGTCATGCTCACCCCAGGTTAATCCAATGCTGAGAGAAAGCAGCGGATCGCCTGTTGCAGAAACGATGTGTTCAAATTTTTGATCGCCGCGTGAGTAGCCATCATGTGAAGCGATTTCCATGCCGATCATCGAAGGTGAAGACCATGGGATCTCTCCACTGTTTTTAATGATTATTGCGTAAAGCCCAGATCCCTGCATGAAAAAGCGAGGTTCAGGTAGTTCGTAGATCATGCGAATTTCACCCTGGTCATTTTCGTCGAGTGAGGCGATCAATACGCTGAGGTGGATCATCATTCGTTCTTTGAGTGCATCCTCTGCGGTGACGCTGTAGGTACGTTCAAGGGTGATGCCGGTGATGCTGAGAAAGCCTGCCAGAATAAAACCGGCAGCGAGCAGCATGCGGGTGTTAATCGAAGGGGGTGTCATGGGTTGTTGATATTGAAGCGATACCCCCGCCCTCTAAGGGTTTCGATCGGTTTTACCTCGTTGTTTGGGTCGAGTTTGCGTCGCAGCCGTCCCACAAATACTTCAATCACATTGCTATCGCGGTCGTAGTCCTGCGCGTAGATATGTTCAGTCAGGACTGTTTTAGAGATCACTTGTCCTGCATGTAGCATCAAGTATTCCAGTACCTTGAATTCATAGGCGGTCAGATCGAGCAGGGTGCCGTTTAGCCTGACCTCCTGGCTGGTGGTATTGAGGGTAATGGGGCCAGAGGTGATGGTTGGTTGAGAAAACCCGGCTGCACGACGTAGCAGCGCCTTGATGCGCGCTTCAAGTTCTTCCATATGAAAAGGTTTTACCAGGTAGTCGTCAGCGCCTGCTTCGAGTCCCTCAACTTTGTCTTGCCAGCGGCCGCGTGCGGTGAGGATCAGTATCGGGAAGTCTTTGTCCAGTCCTCGCAGGCTGCGGATCATATCGATGCCTGACATGTGAGGTAACCCTATGTCGACCACTGCGACGTCAATGGGGAACTCTTTGCCAATGTATTTACCTTCTTCGCCATTTTCCGCAACGTCGACGGCATAACCAGCATCGGTCAAACGTTGATGGAGTTGTTGGCGTAGTGCTTCTTCATCTTCAACAATTAAAACGCGCACAATCGATATCAGCCATTATAGATTGGGAGGCTTAAGCATACCCGGAAGGGGGAGGGAGAGGTAGTAGAAATATAGAAGGGTAAAAAAACCCGGCCTTAAAGGGGATTGGGGGAAAGGCCGGGATAAAGGAAAGCGTAATTGCTAGCCTTTTGCTTATAGTCCGAGGATAAAGTCGGCCAGTATTTCGATGTTTGCATCAGAAACACGTGGTGAGTATGGAGGCATTGGAACGCCACCAGTGACAGCAGTCCAGTTACCTTTGCCACCTTTTGAGATGCTGGTAATCAGGCGAGCACGATCAGCGCCACTGGCAGCAACATCTTTCCATGCTGGTCCAACAACTTTTTTGTCAACACTGTGACATGCCAGGCAGCCACTCTTTTTAGCCAGGTCAAGATCGGCCATTGCAGGTGCAGCAACGAGTGCTGAAGCCAATACGGCAGCGGTAATAATACTTTTCATGGTTTTCTCCTCAAGTTTAGATATTTTAAATAGACATATAGGCTTTCAAAAAAGACGAATTGCCCTGTTAGTATGACCCCGTCCCCCAAGGTCAATATGTCCTGTCTCTAGAAATCACCATAGCTGATTGAAGCTGAATAAATCCTGAACGAGGCTGAGGCGGTTAGTCTGTTGAAATTAGGAGCAATTTTTCACCTGAAAAGTAAGGTTACCGATCACTTTAACCCAAGTGGGTCGTGCGGGTCGATATGTGGCTGAAAAGCTTCGCTACGCTGCATGCTAGTGAGCTGGTATACCTTGCCAATCCAGTTGTTGAGCACCGCCTCCGCAGTGTCGTGCCAGGTGTTATCCAGGCTTTCAGTGATCAGCGCTTCAGGAAAAGGCGGCGCGGTAGTGTCGTTGGCGAGTGCCTTGATGATCTCTAATTTATGCTCTTCCAGAATAGCGGCACTCTGTTGTGTGAAATAGTTATCTGGGACAGGAGGATAGTTATCTCGTTTACAATTAATAAAGAGGCTGACTTCACGTTTGTACTCTTTTAACAGGCTAATGATGTCGTATTCTGGATGGCCCTGAAAAAAGACGATGCGAAACAGGTCTTCGCTCACCGCAAGGTGTACGCCTGCTTCTGCGCTCTCAACCAGTACTTTTAGCCCTGCTGATTCAAATTGTTCACGACTGACATTGTTATAGCGTGAGTGTGGTATGTCGAAGCGTGTATTGACACCCGCAACTAGTGGGTGGTCGCGCTCTACCAGATAGTGAGGGTAGACCCCCCAGCGCTTGGTTCCCATGTGATGACGCTTCTGGCCGTAACGCGCTTGCATCACTGCATGTGTCGCGAGGCAGGAGCACAGTGTCGAGGTGACATTGTCGTACGCCCATTCGACGATCTCATCCAGCGGTTGCCAAAATGGCTCCATCGCAAGGTCTGGCTGGGTGACATTGGCACCGGTGATGATCAGCGCATCAAGCCCTTGCTGTTTGATGGTCTCAAAGGTCTCGTAATGCTGGTCGACATGTGCGCGGCCTTCTTCACCGCGTGGTAGCTCCGCCAATGTAAACGGATGCATGTAAAATTGTGCGATCTGATTGGACTCACCCACCAGGCGAAAGAATTGTCGTTCTGTGGCGGAGAGGGCTGAGTCCGGCATCATGTTCAGCAGGCCGATGTGGAGTTCGCGGATATCCTGGTGGAGCGCGTTATCACCCGGAATAATCGTCTCACCGATCTCTTCAAGGCGCTTAAAAGTGGGCAGTTTACTATTGGCAACTAACGGCATATCGGTCTTTTAACTCTGTAGGGCACCTCTATTAATTCTGGGCGTGGCAGATTGAATTCAAAATTCGTTACATCAAGGCGTAAATAGCAGGTAATAGCGGGACTATTGCCAAAATTTACAACGCTGATGTAGCGGATTTGGAATTTAAGCTGCGCGTTCATGAATTAATAGAGGTGCCCTGTAGTGCTTTCTCAATCAGTGCTACGAAGTCCTGTTCGTTTTGCACCCTGGCAAGGTCGGTGGTGGTGATGGTGTAACCGTATTGCTCTGCAATCGCTTCGTAGCGCGGAATGCGTGAATAGAACAGGTGAGGGAAGACCCAGCGTACAAAATCATCGGGATCAATCTGCGCCACATACTCCAGCGAGCGCTTTGTCATGTAGGCAGCGAGCTGTTCGTCGAGGAATGTCTCACGGTAATAGAGCGGTTTGGGATCGAGCTCAGCACGCCGGATCAGCGCCTTTTCGTCTTGTTTGGTCGCCTTAATATAGATGATCAGGGTATTTTCACTTAGCACTTTTAGCGTCTTTTCATCATCTAATTCGCACACGCTACCGCCAGCATCATTAATGAAATGATGGTAACCGTAGATCTCCTGCGCTTTGTTGATGAACTCTGGCACATCACGCATCGCCAGTACTTCTGCCTTGTGGTGTAGCGCCTGACGACGTTTAAACTTCGGCAGCGCTAGCCCTCCCTGCTCAGGATTGCCCAGTTTACCGAGAAAACTGGCGACTGGCTTAAGGTTGTCGACCGAAAGATTATTGGCGATGTAGATTGAGTCGGTACGCAGCAGGTCACGTAGAAACTCAACCTGCATCGCCTGCTGCTTGATGTTGTCAAGAATCGGCTCATCCAGATAGCGGGTACCGATGCGGTAATCTCCCGAATAGTGAAACCAGTTGTCACGCAGCATGGTCGAGAGGCGTGTTTTACCCACCCCCGACATCCCCAGCAGCGTGATGCTCTTGTGTTCCCAGTCTCTGAATTCTGCAGTTGTGAGTTTCACCAGCAGGTGCTCCAAATCAATTAAGGCTAAATTAAGGCCCTATTGTAGATGAGCTGTGAAAAAGTTGCAGGGGTTTGATTGGGTTCTGTTACCGACTTTGTAGAGGCGATGATATTTATTCTGGCTGATGTGTGCGGTGACGGGGTGGATGAGATAAATTATCGCAAGCCTGATTGTTGAGAGGGCTGTATTATTGCGGCAGTAGGTGACACGTAATATGCATGGCATAAATGAACGGCAGCGGCTACCCTAAACACCATGCGCATTACCTCGTTTTTACTCTTACTCTTTGGGCTTTCTGGCTGTTGGTTTAAGCCTGCTGTCATTGGTAACTCAGCGCCATTTTCTGGTGCGGGTGGTCATGTAGTTCATGTGATCAGTCATGGCTGGCATACTGGTTTGGTTGTCCCAGCTAAAGAGATTCAGGCAAGGATACCCGCGTTACAGGATCAATTTGGTGATGTGGGTTCTCTTGAGTTTGGCTGGGGTGATAAAGGGTTTTATCAGGCGGAA
>UOFQ01000015.1_pt1 | contig 15813 bp, 14 predicted proteins | sample 1988961 | NCBI WGS metagenome assembly UOFQ01 (sample SAMEA4712195, study PRJEB27164) | hydrothermal vent metagenome | biome: marine basaltic hydrothermal vent biome; feature: marine hydrothermal vent; material: mineral | place: Pacific Ocean | collected 2011-06-14/2011-07-23 | depth 1719 m | reverse complement strand
GTCATATTCATTCCATGGCAAGGCGAAATGACGCGTAATAGCGGGACTATTGCAAGGAATTTCAACGCAGTCATGGGATGAACAGGGCGTGCAATTAGACCTTAATTTCAAACGCTTTGGGTATATACAGTACGTTCAGCTTGGTTCATTGACTCCCCACGTAGATAGCGTTGAGACAGCAGGTTACCGGAAAAGAGTTGATGCCAACGATGGATCATCTTATCAACCGACCATTCAGTTGTACGCGATTGATCGACAAACAGAACGACATGATCGTGATTTGACATTACTGCATACGCACACAGCTCAATTGAAAAGATGCCACTACAATTAAATAGAGCTTATCCTCAATCCATTGATGGCGGTAGTTCAAAACTGCAAGCAGTGGCAGTATCCTCGCCACACAAGAAGGCACGTCGGAGAGCCTGTTCCACGAAGTGTTTTGCGTACACGGCGTGAACACAATGATAATAAAGGAGTACTTGCCAGCGAAACCCGAGGGCAGCGGGGTTTGGGCATTGCTCACTCTTTGAGTGATGCGTTGAAATCCTACGTTAAATTTATAGCTGGGTTCTTAAATTATTGTCAAATATTATAATGAGCGTCTCGTTTAGCACTGTTATGAATGCGTGTATTTGAGTTGAAAAAGAGCAGTGCAGCATCAATACTGCGGTGGTTTTTTCGATTTGAATGAACGGACAATGGGCAGTTAGAGGGCAGGCCTAAAAAATAATATGAATTAATCCATCAGGAATGTGAACTAGTCCAAAATTTATGTGTAGGGCGCCCTGTTATGATCCAAAAAATAGTCATCAAAAACAAAGGATATGAAAATGACGCGCATAAATTATGTATCAGTAAGTCAACACACAACGGAGGAGCTAACATGAAATTCCGCACAATGGCGCTCTTTTCTGCCGCTTTAATACTTTTATCGGGTTGCGTATCGAGCGGTAAATACGAAGCAACACTGGCTGAGATGGATACAATGCGTGCTACCTTAGGTAGCGCGCAAAGTGAAATTAGTCGTAATCGACAACAAATTGAAGAGACAAAACAAGCGTTAGAAGCCGCCAGAAAGCAAGTGGCAACGACCCGGGATGACGTCATGGAGCTTGAAGCCAAAAAAATGGCTCTTCAGCAGGAACTCTCTGATTCCCAGACACAACTGGCAACACTTCGCGAAATTGAAGCTGAAACCACGCGTCGTAATGAAATATATGCGCAATTTGTCAATCGTCTGAAAACCATGATCGATGGTGGCCAGTTAACGGTCAGCATTGAACAGGGACGGATTGTCATTAATCTCCCCAACAACGTTCTGTTCAAGAGTGGTAGTGCTAATTTAAACCCGGAAGGGACCGAGGCATTGACACAGATCGCTGCGGCAGTGAGCCAGTTTTCAGACAGACGCTTTCAAATTGAAGGGCATACAGACAACATGCCCATTAAAAGCGCCCGCTTTCCCAGTAACTGGGAGCTATCCACTTCCCGTGCGCTTGCAGTTGTCCACTTACTGATAGAACTGGGCGTCACTTCTGAAAATATCTCTGCGGCTGGTTTTGGTGAATTTCGCCCAAGAGCTGACAATGAGACTGAAGAAGGGCGGCAATTCAACCGCCGCATAGAGATCATTATGTTACCTAATCTCGATATTCTGTCCAGTGAACTGCCTGGCGTCGTAGTGCCTTAATGACTACGACCTGAATTAAAGGTAGAACTGATAACTGTGCCCCTACGGGGCACTTTTTTTTGCCTGCTACAAATCCTCCAATGGACTGACCACTCTTTCGCCAACCTGCTGCAATACATGGGTATAAATCATAGCTAAAGAAGACAGTCATAATATAAAAACACCCAGCACGTAAAAAAGAACAGCATTTGACCTTCGTGCTTAATTTAAAATAGTAAAAAATTGCGGGGTTTGGCCATTGGTCACTCTTTGACACAACGGGCTGAAATCCTGAGAGATCACTGATAACTAGATGCTTATGTTGTCAATCATTACGATAGATGTCTCGTTTAGCTAGCTGTTTAGCTGTGGTTATCTCTTGAAGTGAGTGGCCAACTGGGGAATTTCAGGTTTAAGCACTGTAACAACCCTGATTTTCCTAGTATGATCACTTCAGTGCCTATCGTATTTCAATTGAAAAAATATCGTGATATCGATTTATAGCATCAAGAATAAAATTCTGATTTTCGCAATTCTTGCGACGCTCATCCCGTCATCTAGTCTGGGCCTGCTTTCGTTTTTTCAAAACGAGGCGATGATCGCTGACAATGTCACCCATCAACTACGTACTTTGGCCCTTGATTCTAGCCGCGAGCTGGAACAGTGGTTAGAAGATCGAATCGAAGAAATACGCACGCTCTCTGTCTCTAATGCGGTTATCAACGGCCTTTCCCAGCAAGCCAGCCCATCATCAAGCAATACTGTACAAGCGCCGCAAGTGCTACCGCACTATCTGCGACTGGTACAGGAAAAACTTGGGCCACTGCTGCAACTGACTGTGCTCGATTCCAGCGGACAAGTGGTTGCCAGTAGTGGTGTCATTCCTGCGCCCATTATTTTGCCAAGCCTCTGGCCACAAGTCGTAGCAAGCAATGGCATCATTATTGACGCCCCTCGCTGGAATGAAACCTACGTCACTGCAACACTCACGTTAGCTATCCCAGTGCTCTCGCTCGACAATACCAACGTAGGTACATTCGTCGCTATCATCGATCTGGGTACGGCGTTGCCGGCCCTGTTGCATAGAACAAAATCATCACCGAGCGATGTGGTGGTGCTAGACCTGGCAGGCGTTCCATTGTTAGCCACTCACCGTCAAAATGCTACACTAGCACCACTATCGAAGCAGGCACTGATAAGCCTGCACGCGCAAGAGAACAAGCCTGCTGCCTTTATAGGGCACTTACAGAAAATGGTGCTAGGGTTCGCGGTGCTACCACAAACAGTGCCTGTTATCGTGGTTGCCGAAAGAGATCGTGCCGATATTTATCGCGCATGGGCAGCCTTCCGCAATCTATTTTTAACCCTGATGGGCGGACTCACACTATTGGTAGGGCTGATCGCCTGGCGGATGGGGCGCTCAATCGTCAAACCGCTGAAGCGCCTGACAAATGCTGCTGATCACATTGCAGCTGGCGACCTGACGATTCAACTGCCAGTGGTTCGACGTGATGAGCTCGGCCACTTGACCCAGGTATTCAACCAGATGAGCGGCAACCTGCAACGCAGTCACGATGAATTCAAGGCCGCTAGCATAACGCTACAAAAACAGAACAAGCTGCTTGAAACGCTCTCTATTACCGATAGCCTCACCGGTCTCTATAATCGTAAAAAACTCGATGACATCCTTAATGATCAACTTGCTCGTTTCAAACGTAACCAGCGCTCCTTTGCTGTTCTTTTGCTGGACATCGACCATTTCAAGAGACTCAATGATGCCTATGGCCACCTCGCGGGTGACCAGGTGTTGGCAAGTGTCTCCAGGACACTTTCCCAGTCGATTCGCAACATAGATTATGCTGCACGCTATGGTGGTGAGGAGTTTGTCATCGTATTGCCTGAAACAACAGTATCTGCTGCCAGTGAAATGGCGGAACGAATTCGTACTCAAGTGCAGGGTGCTTCCTCTCTGTTTAACGATCAGTCTATATCGGTAACATTAAGCATCGGTGTTGCAGAGAGCCTTGTCCACGACGAAACGGCAACAGCGGTACTGGCACGCGCCGACCACATGCTCTACGAAGCCAAGCGTGCAGGCCGTAATCGGGTACATGTCTCACCGTAATCACAGCCTTGGGGGTTAAATATCTTCGTCCTGGAGCGCAGCGAGTAACTCTGCCAATACCCATCCCGTTTTTCCAGTCTCCGTTTGTACATGCAACCATTGTCCATGGTAGGCGAGAGCAATGACGGGGGTATTTTTCTGTAGCACATCAAGCGCATCAGCACTATTGCGTGGCTGGTAGCGTAAGTGGCTATCTACCTTTACTTTTAGTGGAATAATGACCTTGAAGAGCACCTTTGATGCCGTTTTTGTTGCCGATATCGAGTGGTTGTCAATCAACATGTCAATGAATTGTCCGGCCTGCTCGACATGATCTGCGGCAATGCTGTACTCATCTTGTTTGAAAGAAGCTGAAGCGGTATCGAGAAGCTTTTGTGCCAACGCCTGTAGTGAGACCTTGCGTTCTGCCCCCAACATGGACTGTAGCCGCTCCATGGCAACCTCTACTTCGGCAAGGCGCGATGCAACGTCGGCCTCTGTCGCGAATCGACGTAACTTAACTTCCGCACGCGCAGCCTGGCTGGTTGTCTCCTTCAATTCCTTGACCTGACTCTGCTGGTGAGCACGCAGGTAACTGATCTCCGACTCCTTGTCTGCTAAAACATGTAACAAATGCATTATCATTTGCTGTTGTTCTTCGAAGGACATGGGTAATGGTGCTGGCGCAAGAGGCGGCGGAGGCATCACTAATGAAGGCGCCTGAGGAGTTGCGCAGCCCACCGTCGCTAGCCCGCATAGCACTAATACTAACCACCGCACCGTACGACGATATTCAGCTGCCCGGTACACCTGCCTTTTAACAAAACCGGTAACCCAGCGGTTACTAGCTATCGGTGTAGAAGCTGAGATCACTTGGTAGCTTGAGTTGTCAGTGATTCCCTCGTGCATTGTGCATCCTCTTAATTTTTATATTTAGCGATAATCAGGGCTAATCCTGGGTACCGTAGTCAGAAAACAACGATTTCTGACGTTAGCACATATTATTTTCACAAAGCAGGTACTCCTCCACAAAATTTAGAGATCAGATGGTATTAATCCCGAGGCCTAAACACGTACGTCACCTTATTGGAGAATTAGAACCCCGAAAGGCTACTCTTTAAATTATGCGTATCTGAGGGACACAATGCTTGTATATTGCCAGTCACTGCTTGTTCCGCTAACTTTCATAGCAAAATCACCTGATTTATATCCAATTTTTTATCATGCACAGGATCCTCCCCCTCGCAACAAGGCTATCAAATCTCGTTTTTCGAACAGGTTGAACTGCGATAAAGAAGACAATATCAATGAGTCGTCCACGCCATAATGTTACGCAATCGTCTAGTACAGCACATGCCGCACGACTCATTGAATCGCCACGTAGATAGCGTTGAGACAACAGGTTAGCGGAGAAAAGTTGATGCCAACGGCGGATCTCTTCATTAATCGACCGCTCAGCAGCACGCGGTTGATTGACAAACAGAACGACATGATAGTGATTTGACATCACCGCATACGCCTGCGATTCATGGCATGGTAATAAGCATTTTTGCGCTGAAAACATATCGATATTGGAATGCTTAAAATATACCACAATAAGATACTATACCCAAAGCGTTTGAGATTTAGGTGTTAAGTGTGTGTCATATTCATTCCATGGCAAGGCGAAATGACGCGTAATAGCGGGACTATTGCAAGGAATTTCAACGCAGTCATGGGATGAACAGGGCGTGCAATTAGACCTTAATTTCAAACGCTTTGGGTATATATCAATACTTGATCCCTCACATCCATAATAGGGCTAACAGGGTCATAAGACTGTGGTTATCAAAATATTATTTTTTATAAGCAATCTCGATCTTGCTTTTAGTGCCGACAGGTACGCCAAACGCTTCCTGCAACGGGGATATGAGTACGTGTGGTGTGACAATATAGGTCTGATAATCTTTCAGATAATCAAAGTTTTTCGGGCCACCATCCATGAACAGGATATCGCCATTGATCTTATGTTCAGTAAACCCGCTCAATTTTGTTCGATAGTAATTGGCTATCGTATGAGTATCGTCAGGTGAGGCCATTATCAGCGCAGGCAGAGCGGCAACGCCAACGATCTCTGCCATTTCGCCAGATGCAAAATGTGAGATCACTGTTGCATTTTTATAGAGTGGTAAAGTGACACCATCAGTACCTACATTTGCTGCGTGTTGCTGCAACATCTGGTTCATCATAGTTAGACCTTCTGCCATATCCGCAGCCGGATGGTCGGCATGCTCCGTATCACAGGCATCGAGCCTATTCATGCTGACACCGGCGTTTTTCGGAAGGTTACGTTCCATACATTCTCCATGCGCCTCGAAAGCATCGTCATTCATGGCTGTATTGCTGCCAGGGAATAAATGATCACAGCTGGCTATTGCCCTGCTCATAGCAGAAGTGCATTTATTTTGACTGAGCCCGGTGCAGTTCAAAAATTTTCTGTCATTACACGTAGCTGCTATGGAAGCTTCCATCTGTTGTTTCATCATGGCTGTCACATCTTGCGATGAAGCTGTAAAACTATAACTTGAGAGTAAAGAAATAAATATTAAACGAATGAATGTTTTCATGGTGAATTTCCCTGATGCTGTTAATCCGAATTTATAAAAAGGGGGCTTTTGAAAAATATATGGGTGAAATATTGACCAAGTTAGATGGATTTGCATCACATCGAGCCTCAGTTCATGATGGTAGTTCCTATACCGCCAGCAATGAACGGGAAACTCAATGCGTATAAGAACATTACTGAATCGATGCTAAAAATACAAGTCGTTTTCTTTCTTCCTTAATGCTCAAATAAAAAAACCTTGAACTGAGTCAGAAATATAAATACAGGTTAGGTTATGTAATTAGTGGCGATGTTTTTATTTATGTAACATTTTTGATTAAGTCATCCAGCCAATATTTACAGATGCTCATGAAAAACAAGGAAATAATATCAATATCAAAAATTAACCATGGAGAAGTTCTTCCCCCAAAAATCAAAAATTTTCATCAGGGATAATAGTTAAGTTCACCAGCAATCGGAATCGGCTTTGAAGGGGAAAGTATTATCTGGATACAGCGTTCCCCGAACTGGAGATGTGGTGGTGGATTTATGTTGTGGGGGCTGAAATGTGTTTTTGGCGAGCACAATGATAAGCTATTTTTAAAATAGCGCTAAAATATATAGACCCTGAGCCTGTTCTTAAGAGTTTCCTGATTACCTATGAACCGCACCATTTTTTGAACGAAGACACTACTTGAGTTTGAACATAAAGAAGGCATCCGCAATATAAAAATATCCAGCATGCAAAAAAGAACAGCACTTAATGCTGCTCACGTGTCATTTGGACACCTTCATTTGTTACTTTACCTGGAGGTAAAGTGCATTATCGGGTTAAATTCCTTATTTCATGTCAACCGATTCGCCAATGCTGCGTTTATATGTATGACAGTTGTGGAATTTTCCGCTATGGAACACTGGACAAAGTACCCCATGGCTGGCCAGAATCAAAACCACAGGACACAAATCATGCAGGAGAGAGGCGCTGGACAACTCGGTAGCACTGGATCAATTCCTCGCAAGCGTGGAGCGGCGGGCATATCGCATGGCGATAATCGCTACCAGCAACCACGACGATGCGCTGGATATCGTGCAGGACTCTATGTTGCGTCTGGCCAAACGTTATGCTGACCGCGATGCTGAGCAGTGGGGGCCGTTATTTCATCGCATTGTGCAGAGCGTGATTCGTGACTGGTATCGGCGTACCGCTGTGCGCAATCGCTTCCGGTTTTTTTTAGGCCAAAAGAATCAGCGGGATCAGGGCTGCGAAACTGCGGCGGAAGAAGACCCCATCGAAGCTCATTTCGCGACAGCTGAGCCGGAGCCGGATGCGCAGTTGCAGCAACAGCAGGCGATCAGACAACTGGACGGTGCGCTGCGCCGTTTGCCATTACGTCAACAGCAGGTATTTTTGTTGCGACAATGGGAAGGCCTTAGCGTACGTGACACGGCGCAGGCGATGGGTTGCGGTGAAGGTAGCGTGAAAACCCATTTTTCGCGTGCACTGAAAACGTTGCGTGAACAATTACAGGATCATTGGCAGGAGAATGAAACGTGAATGAAGCCGAAGACCGTTTGCTGAAAATATCGAAAGCCACACTGGATCGAGCAACAGACGAGCTGGACGATGCCACACTGCGAGATCTACGCCGCGTGCGTCGTGAAGCCCTTTTCGCGAGTCAACTGGCCACCAGTGGAAAACCTCCGGCCTGGTTATTACCCATGGGCGGATTGGCTACAACGGCTACTGTGGCAGTGCTGACAGTATCGCTGTGGTTAACGCCACTAGAGAATGACCCTGCGGTGCAATTTCCACCGCTAGAAGATCTGGCGCTACTGGGGGATGCTGAGTCGCTGGAGTTTTATGAGAATCTGGATTTTTACTTATGGTTAGATGATGAAAAAGAAGCAGGGTAAACAGCGGGCGAATCGCATGTTTGTTTTATATGTGTTGTTAACGCCATGGTATGCGGTTGCCGAGGAAACCCCCAGCCTTGAATTACTGGAATTTCTCGCTGACTGGGAAATCAGTGAAAACGAATGGCAAGACCCGCTGGATTTTATGCAGGGCCTGGATGAACTGGATGCGGAAGCCCAGCGCGTGAAAGTTGAGGAAGCACAAGATGCACAGTAAAAAACTGAATTACAGTGGTTGGTTGATCCTGTCTTTATTGTTAGTGTGCAGCCCAATGCTGTTACAGGCCAGTGATACTGCGCCATCGATAAACCAGGATCAGGGCACTGTCGCTAAAGATAATGGCAAGAGCATTGCCTGGGGTTCACTGAGTGTTGAAGATCAGACTCTGTTGGCACCGTTTGAAAAAAACTGGCAAGGTTTTCCGCCGGGTCGCCAGCAACGCTTGCGCAAGGGTATTAAGCGTTGGGCACAGCTGACACCGGCGCAACAGACACAAGCCCAAAAACGCTTTGCCCGCTGGCAGAAATTGCTACCGGAAAAACGCCAGCGGGTGCGGGATCGTTTTGAGCATTTCATGTCATTGCCGCCAGCGGAGCGTAAACGGTTGCGTAAACAGTTTCGTGATTTTCGCAATTTACCCCCGGCACGGCGTGCGATTCTGCGTGAACGTTGGCAAAAAATGCCGCCAGCACAGCGGCGTGCGGTAATGGAGCGGCGACAGATGCAGCGACAAATCAACCGACAGCAACGGCAGGAGATGCGTCGAGACATGCACCATCAGCGGCGGCATTGAGAGCAGATTATATTTTGCAGCAGTGGCATTTTGTTTTGCAACACCTTTTGGGGGTGGCTCTGGTTGGGGTATCCATAGCGGTGCAAGCAGATGGCTTGCCATCGACACTTTCTTTTGAGAGTGGCGGTGACGCGTTGGGCAGTCGCGACTATTATCTTGACCTGGATTATGCGTTTATCAAGGAGTCACGCCTGCTGGCATCAATAGCACGCAATCATTCCACCAGTCAGAATAATCCCATCACCACTCGCAGTGTTTTTTTAGGATTTCGCACGGACCCGCTGGAACGTCTCAGTATTGGGATGGATCTGGAGACCTGGGGTAAAAAAGATGCGCTGGAAACAGATACGTTGCGGGCGGTGATGGATGTCAATCTGCAACACTGGCAGTTTTCCCTGCGGCCGCAATGGCGCACGCTGACCTTTAGTACGGACTGTGTGAGGACCAGGCGGCGCTGCCAATCTGATGCAGAAGTGAACAGTACCGGCACAGCATTTGATGTGAGCTATTACACGGATGGCCCCTGGTCATTCTCGCTGGGTTTTGCACGCCATCAATATGATAAAAACATAGAGTCATTGGCGTCGGAGCCGCGTTGGCAGTTTCTATTTTCGGCAGCCACGCTGGACCTTTCTAGCGGGCTGGAAGATCGTCGTCGCAGTGCTACTGTTTCCTGGTTCGGCGGTAATGCTCTGTGGAATTTTTCATGGCTTAAAAGCGTTTCCAGAGTCACGGGTGGAGCCAGCTTTGTACAGACATTGCGGTTTTCCACTAATCTTGACGAGCAGTGGCGTTTACGGTTGCGAGTGGGCAGTCAAACGCTGCAAAAGGGTAGAGACTCCGTCTGGTTTGCAGGGACAGGGCTGACCTATAGCTGGTAAAACAGAGCCGTTTTTTCTTCTGAATAAAACCCGAAAAATATTTTTTGTGTCAACCAACTGATCGGTTCTGCGTTGTACGGGATGAACATTTGATTTTATCCGAATGTAAACGTACACATTGATCAGGAGGTCATCATGGAAATATTTTATCGGCGATGCCGGGATACGGCAGCGGTGATGCGGAGCCATTTTTTACTCAGTCTGTTTTTATTGTTTGCCAGCGTATCGCTGGTGGGTTGTGGCGATTCCAGTGACAGCGCAGCAGAGGTAGAAGGTGATGGTGAAATTATTATTGGGCTTACTGACGCAGAAGGTGACTTTGCCAGTTATACCGTGGATGTGTTGTCGCTGACACTCACCAAAGCCAATGGTGCAGTGGTTGAAACACTGCCTTTATCGACCCGCGTAGACTTTGCGCAATACACCGAGATGACCGAATTCCTGACGGCAGCCACAGTGCCTAATGGTGTCTACATCAAGGCCAGCATGGTGCTGGATTACAGTGATGCCGATATCTGGGTGGAAAATTCGGCGGGTGATGCGGTGAAGGTCAATAACATCGTAGATACAAATGGCATGGCGCTGAGACAGTTAGACGTGGCTGTGAATCTTGAAGAGCATACCAGGCTGGTGATTGCACCGGGCACCCCGAGCCATCTTACGTTGGACTTTGATCTCAAGGCCTCCAACAAGGTGCGCTTTGATGAGGCGGGTGTACCCACACAAGTGGTCGAACCTTTTTTATTGGCTGATGTGCTGCTTGAAACCCCCAAAATACATCGCTTGCGTGGGCCGTTGGCCAGTGTCGATGTGGCAGGCAGTAGTTTTGAAGTTATTTTGCGCCCGTTTCATCATCGCCTGAGGACAGATCGTCATCGTCGTCATTTTGGTCAACTGGAAGTTGTCACCAATAACGCCACACTGTTTGAAATCAACGATGATGATTATCAGGGTCGAGCAGGCCTGGTTGCGCTGGATGATCAGCCAATATTTACCGCAACCATTGTTATTGGTGATTTAAAATTCAACCCACGCCGTTTTGAGGCACGAGAAGTCTATGCCGGTTCAAGCGTGCCGGGTGGTGAGCTGGATGTAGTGACAGGTAATGTGATTGCGCGTAACGGTGATTCACTCACCGTGAAAGGTGTCACCCTGATACGTGCTGGTGGCAGCGTGATTTTTAACGATGAAGTCATTGTGAACATGGGTGATCTGACTCAGGTGAAGCGTCAGCTTTCGATGAGTACGGATTACGACATCGATGATGTTTCCATCGGTCAGCGGGTGCGTGTATTCGGTGTGTTGATAAACGACATGGCTACTCGGCTGGAAATGGATGCCGGAGTCAATAACCGGGGCAGGGTGAAAATGCGTTTAACTACGTTGCGCGGTACAGTGCTGGACGTAGTGACTATTCCTGAGAAGCCACTACCGTTTGTACTCGATTTGCAGGCCATCGATGGTCGTTACACAGGTTTGTTTGATTTCAGCGGCACAGGTGATGAATCTGCGAATGATTCTGATCCTGCCTTTTATGAAATTGATGTAGTGACGCTGGATGTGAGTGAGCTGGCCAGTGGTACCCCGGTGAAAGTGCGCGGGTTTGTGCGACCTTTCGGACAGGTGACTGCCGCAGCTCCCAGTGATTTTGCAGCACACACTATTGTGGATGTCACGGCGCTGAAAGCGGTGATGACCATTGGTTGGGCTCCGGCTTCACTGACCGCCATTGCTGGTAGCTCTGCTGACAGCCTGACGCTCAATCTGGATGGTGTGGGCAGGTTTCATCATGTCTCCCGTGCCAGGGTCTCGATTGATCTCACTGAGGCAGGTACAGCGCCGCGCATCATACCGCGTGAAAATGGAGCAGGAATGTACCGGCTTGTGCAATCAGGTGTCGTTCAGGTCTATACCCGTTTCGCAAATTTTACGGCGGACCTTGAAACCCGACTGCGGGATGGCGCGCTGGTGAAACATGTTGCGGCGAGTGGCCCGTATAATGATGCCCGTGCCACGATCACTGCGGGTTCTGTAACGGTATTGCTCGAATAGCAAAACAGACACGCCACACTGGCGTTGCTGTTATGCCTTAAAGCAGGCTTCCCTGGTAATAAGGGAGCCTGTTTTTTTATGTGTCTATATCAAAAACTGGATCAGCTATCAGGTTTGCACTCAACTGCATTTTTCAGGATAAATATTGCCATATAAATTTTAGTGGTTATAATCTTATTTTTTATATGGCTATTTTCAGTTGCCTGTTGTGAGAACGCACTTCTGAATTAACGAGGAGAGATAAATGTTGAGATCTATCAGGGTGTTGTTAGTGATGTTAGCAACATTGTTGTTGGTTGCATGCATTGACGGGGAAGATGATAGTCCGTCTGGGAATCAGGTGGTTGACCCGCCAGCAACAACAGGGGTGGCAATGACCCTGGAAGGTACCGTGGCGGTGGGCGCACCTGTTGCAGCAGTGTTAACAATTGTGGATCGACGGGGTAACACGTTAGTTGTCGAGAGCAATGCTAGTGGTGAGTATTCTGTGAACCTTGAGGGGAGGCCTGGACCATTCTTGATTCGTGTTGTACCGAAAGATAGCAGTTTGGCGGTGATGTATAGCTTCGCATCCGGTTCAGGGGTGGCTAATGCCACTCCGTTTACAACCCTTGCCCTGTTCCTGGCTTTTGGAAACGGTCTGGAGGCCGCCTTCAATGACTGGGCATCATCTGCAGGTAGCTGGGATCGGAGGGATTTAGAGCAGGCTCTTGCCGTGATCAATGCAAACTTTGATGAGGAGTTAAGCGGGATTGCAGCAGTCGACCCTCTGCGGTTTGATTTTTTTACCACGCCATTTGCAGCTGATAGCACGGGTATCGACCGCTTTTTAGATGGATTTACCGTGAGTGTTGATCTGTCCGGCGATACTTATGTCATCCGAGATAGCTCAGGTAGTAAAATACCACTAGATAGAGATATCAGCACTGAGGGCTATTTTATCGGGGCACTGTTTATCCCTCATGAGGGTGGCACCTGGGAGTTTTCCTTGAATACTACGATTAATGGAGATACTACTAGCAACACTTTCGAGGTGCCGACAGAGGTTGTGCCGTGGCGTGAAGAGCACCTTCTTCCGACGTTTTGGCCAGTCTACGACTCTCTTCTTCGAGCAGAAAACCTGACCAACTGCGAAGATGAACCTGAGGTGCAGTGTGATATCCGCATAACGCTCACACGCTTCGATAGATCGTTTGATGTGATTGGAGGCGGAGGCGTTGGGACACTTGTTACAGGCGCCTTTAGTGTTAGCTGGCTGGTCAGTGGTTGGTTTGATGCGGTGGGTGCTCCACGACAAACTATTAATGAGCCAGTTGATATGTCTGTTAGTTGGCGTTGGTTTAGGACTAACTGAGATCTTCAATAAACATCATGGTTTGGCAGGGCGCAACGGGTTTATAAAACGCCATTGCGCGCTGCCATCGGTTGAAACCCATGTTGCCGCCACGCCTCATAAAGAAAGATCGCGACGGCATTGGAGAGATTAAGGCTGCGGCTCTCAGCCAGCATCGGGATACGCACGATCTGATCTTTCGGCAGCGAGGCCAGTAGCTCGGCCGGCAGGCCGCGGGATTCGGGGCCAAATAGTAGTGCATCGTCTGTACCGTATTCAATCTCGGTGTGGTTGCGTGTTCCTTTGGTGGAGCAGGCGATCAGGCGTGTCGGTTGTACTTTTGCGATGAAGCTGTCGAGATCGTCATATTCCTGAATCGATGCAAATTCGTGGTAGTCGAGCCCGGCGCGGCGCAATCTTTTATCATCAAATTCAAATCCACATGGGTGGATGACATGCAGCTGTGCCCCACTGTTGGCGCAAAGGCGTATAATGTTGCCGGTGTTGGGTGGAATCTCCGGCTGGTAGAGTACGATATGAAACATGGCGGGAATATACCACAGCGCACGGTAGTTAATGGCGAGACGACGATTGGGCAAAAAAAGGATGGCAAGTTGAGTAATCAAAATGAGAGGTTGGCGGTTGAGTTTTGTGGGATGAAGTTTGCGACCCCACAGGTGTTGCTGTCGGGTTGTGTTGGCTTTGGTGAGGAGTACACCCGCGTTGAGGGGTTTTCTAATCGTGACGTGGGTGCGGTCTGTCTTAAGGGCACTACCGGCACGGCACGTCTGGGCAATGCACCACACCGTGTGATTGAGACGCCATCGGGGATGATCAACGCCATCGGCCTGCAAAACCCCGGCGCGCCCTATGTGGTGAATGAGATCCTGCCGACGCTCGATTTTGAAGAGACCCGCTTTATCGCCAATGTTTCAGGTTCGACCATTGAAGAATATATTGAGGTGACGCGGCTGTTTGATGATTCGCCGATCGACGCGATTGAGATCAACATCTCCTGCCCCAATGTGAAAGAGGGCGGCGTCGCCTTTGGGAACGACCCTGAAATGTCGGCGCGGGTGGTTGCGGCGTGTCGTGCGGTGACTAAAAAGCCATTGATTACCAAGCTGTCGCCGAATCAGACGGATATTGCCGGTAATGCTAAACGCTGTATCGAGGCGGGTACCGATGCCTTTGCGGTGATTAATACATTAATGGGTATGGCGATTGATATCGAGCAGCGCACGCCGATCATCGGCAATAATCAGGGAGGCCTCTCTGGCCCGGCGATTAAGCCGGTGGCGTTGCTGAAGACGCATCAGGTCTATCAGGTCTGTAAAGGGCACAATATTCCCATTATTGGGCAGGGCGGGATTATGACTGCAGAAGACGCGATTGAGTTTATGATCGCCGGTGCCGCGGCAGTGGGTGTCGGTACGGCGCTATTTTATGACCCGCTGGTCTGCCCAAAGATTAATGCCGGGCTGGTTGAATATATGGAGCGCCATGGCATGAGTAACATCTCACAACTGGTGGGGACATTGCAGCTCAATTAAGTTGGACCAGGCTAGATTTGTTGGGGGCGCTTAAATTGCGAAGACGATAATGGATGAATTAGCAGAGAGACCGTGTGAGGCGTGTCGTGCTGACGCACCGCAGGTCACATCGCTGCAGTGTGAAGCGTTGCTGGATCAATTGCCGCAATGGCGATTGATCGAAGTTGATGGGATAAAACAACTAACGCGAATCTATCTTTTTAACGGCTTTTTAGATGCGATGGCGCAGGCAGAGAAGGTTGCGCAGATTGCGCAGCAAGAAAATCATCACCCAGCCCTGCTGGTGGAGTGGGGCAAGCTCACGGTAACGTGGTGGACCCATAAAATCAAAGGGTTACATGAGAATGACTTTGTCATGGCGGCTCGAACAGAGCGTTTGTTCACACTTTGAAAGTGTGATGTTGGTCTCATCTTTAGATCCTATATAGCGGTAATTTCACCATAAACTTTAATTATTACCTCATATCGGTATATAGTGGCTGTAATTAGAAGTTTGCGCTGAAAAATCGCGCGATTAAACAGGCTTAATGGGTGGTGTGAGGATGAAAAAGGGGTTCAAAACAGAGTTGGGGCTAGCGTTAGCGCTTGGCCTCTCGCCGTTAGCGCATGCTGACATTACATTCACGGTATCAACATTGGTCGATGGGGTTGATAGTAATCCTGGCGATAGTATCTGCCAGACAGCCAGTAATGCCTGTAGCCTGCGTGCTGCAGTGCAGGAGGCTAATCTTCACGATGGCATCACGACCATTAATCTGCAGATTGATGGGGTTTACACCTTAGGTGAAGGTGTTGCTGATACTGATGGTGATGAGCAGAACCCGATTGATGATAGCGCTGGGGATCTTGATATTATCAATGGAAAAACAGTCATTATAAACGGCACAGGTTCAAGGGTATCGGCGATTGATGGTATGAGGGAAGAA
>UOFQ01000053.1_pt1 | contig 16090 bp, 13 predicted proteins | sample 1988961 | NCBI WGS metagenome assembly UOFQ01 (sample SAMEA4712195, study PRJEB27164) | hydrothermal vent metagenome | biome: marine basaltic hydrothermal vent biome; feature: marine hydrothermal vent; material: mineral | place: Pacific Ocean | collected 2011-06-14/2011-07-23 | depth 1719 m | reverse complement strand
TATGCAGAACGATCAGATTGCCCGTTTCTGGGATAAATATATCATAAAATTAATACATTACAATGTTCCCGATAAATCGAGGCGCTGGTATGTGAAGCATGTTGAGGATTACATCAAGGCCCACCCGCAACCTGCCACTTAAGCAGTATACCCGACTAAATACCTCCGCGACTTAGGCAGACTAACGCCATCTCGCTATTAATGCTTCATAAGCAGCGATAACATCGTCGTTATTCCGTTTTCTTGCCCCACCCAACACCACTTTAGCTTTACCCAACATCATCTCCAACGCAGCAGCATAATCACTTTCATTAAGCCCCCCTGCCTCCAAAATACCCACCAACGCCTTAATCCGAAAACGATCCATCCCCCAGTGTTTCCGAGAAAGCTGGTCTTCATGGCCGCCATATTTCTGAATCAACGGTTCATCATAATAGAGCACCGGGTAAACGGAAGTGATGCGCAGCCATAGGTCGTAGTCTTCACAGGCGGGTAGTGATTCGTCAAACAGACCAACATCATCAAAGATTGAGCGGTGGATCATCACTGCGGAGGGTGAGATGGCACAGAGTGGCAGGCAGTCCTGAAATATCCAGCCCCCTTTTTTGCTATGTTTTCTCATCTGGTTGACGCGCACGCCATTGCGAATCCAGATTTCATCGCTATGAATAATTTTAAGCGCTGGCTCACTTTTTAAGCACGCAAGCTGTTTTTCCAGTTTTTTGGGCAACCATTCATCATCAGAATCGAGTAGCGCGATCCATTCCCCACTAGCGGCCTCAATGCCGCGATTACGCGCCGCACTCACACCACTATTTTGCTGCTCGATGAGTTTAATCTGCGGGTAATGTTCAGCAACCCATGCAGCGGTGCCATCGGTTGAACCATCATCAACGATAATCAGCTCATTCACCGGGTGTGTTTGTGCCAGCACCGACTCAATCGCGCGTGGTAACGTCTCAATTCGGTTGTAAGTCGGAATAATGACGGAAATAGACGGCATGGGTGTAAGTGATCTGATAAATGAAGTTCTGCATTATCTCATCCATGCCGACCCACGCACAGCATAGAATTTTTGTAACTACCCACCTCTCTTTGAAAAAAGGGGCCAGGAGGATTCATCAATTCAGAAGATTCTTCAGAAAAAGCTTTTTATTTATAAAATCCCCCTCAATCCCCTTTTTCAAAGAGGGAGGGCTAAAGGGGTGAGTAACTACGAATTTCCTACAAAAAAAAGGGTGGTGCCACACAATGGCACCACCCTTTTTAAACATCAGCAATCGCTGAGAATTAAGCAGCCTTTTTAGCAGCTCTTCTCTTAGAGGCAGCTTTTTTAGCCGCTGTTTTTTTGGCTTTTGCTTTGGCTTTTGCCGCTGCATTCGCTTTACGATCGAACGCTTTTTCCCACTTAGCGGTAAAAACAGCAACCGCCGCCTGTTTCGCCTGGTCTTTTGCGATGCCAGCTCTTACTTCGCTAGCCGCTTCTACGGTTGTTGCAGCAGCCGCTTTAGATGCAGCCGCTTTATCAGCTAGTGCAGCATTTGCTTTATCAAAACCTTCTGTAGCACGGGCCACTGCTTTTTTAGCCGCCTCTGTTTTCTTGGCTTTGGCATTAGCTTTAGCTTTAGCAGCTTTATCTTTCGCTGCCGCAACTTTGTCCGCTGCTGCTGATGATGCTTTATCAGCACGCTCAGATTTGGCAACCGCTTTTGCTAATGCAGCAATAGACTTTGCGTGATCTTTATTAACCGGTGTTACTGCTAGCAGTGTGCTGTTACTAGGTGCTGCTGCTTTTTTCTTAGCCGCACGTTTTTTTGTGGTTGGCTTTTTAGCAGTTGTCTTTTTAGCTGCTCTCTTTTTGGTTGTCGCTTTTTTATTATTGACCATGGGATTCCTTAATGGTTAGAAAAATTATGTCGCCTCTGATTAAGTCATAACAATAAAATTTCGTTCATGAATTAATCAGAGGCGCGCCATTATAATCACAATACTTGACATTTTCCAAATCCATCTTCAATTATTTATAATCGCAAGGTTAAAATAGTAGGATTTCAAACTAAGTTGAATGACAAAAGATGTAACGATAAAACAATTTCACAACACAATAATCATCACAATATTGAAATTACTTCCCTAAAGAACCTGGACTTTCAGTCCATCACGCACTGATATTCAACGGTTTTCATGATAATAAAACTAAAAAAATAAACGCGAAGGCCAGCTCTGGTATAAAGAAAAATTCACCCAATGACTGTTATTTAAGATTGTAGCGAGCAGATAACTCTCGCCACATTGCGCCACCGCGCTTTAGCGCCGCGTGTCTGAAAATAACACCATTATTCTGATGAAAATTAACATCACATCCGGGCAGCTATTTTTCAGTATGTCAACGACCCTACCATCAGGCCTGTTATCGACAGGAGGAACCTGTGTCAACGCTGAATCGAGCACATGAAATAAGATATAGATGCAATTTTAAACTGGAATAATATCTGAAACGTTAGCATCAACCCTGTTATAACCGTCCGCTTCTCTTTATATCTAAATAACTGTTCACCAGACTAATCGGTAATTGCGCTGCGGTTACATCCAGCGCCAGCGCCCCCATACGGGTCATCAGGGCATTGGTCTGTTGACGACGCAGCTGATACTCTTCGTTGGTTGCATAGCGCAGGGCCTGCTCAAAACTATTCACCGACACATGGCTGATACCATCGAGTACCGCCTCACGCAGATTAGCGATAACCATCAGGTGGCGACCACGTAACAGGCGCAACATGATGCTGAGTTCATCCTGCTCTTCATCACGCATATTGGTAAGCACCACTACCAGGCTGCGCTTGCGCTGTCGAATGAGTAATTCTCGCGCAACTGCGGAGTAATCGGCAGTATGGTGTGTTGCTTCCAGATCATAAACTTTGTTCAATATTTTATTTACCACCTGTTGCCCTTTTTGTGGCGCAAAGTAACGCTGCTGACCACCAAAGGTGATAAAACCGACGGAATCACCCTGTCGTAATGCAGCATAAGAGAGTAGCAACATCGCGTTGAGCGCCTGGTCAAAGTGATTGATGCCGTCATCTTCACTGCGCATGCGGCGGCTACAATCGAGCAGAAAAACCAGCTGTTGATCACGTTCCACCTGATATTCTCGGGAGATCAATTTGCGCAGCCGTGCGGTCGCCTTCCAGTCAATCTGACGCAGGTTGTCACCCTGCCGATGCTCTCGCAGTTGACGAAAGTCCAACCCTTCGCCGCGCTGCTGCTGGCGTCGAACGCCCAGTTGCGCAAGTTGATTATCTATCGAGAGCAAGCCGAACCTGCTAACTTCAGCAAAGTTAGGATAGACCTTTACAGCGCTCTCCAGCGGAAACAACCAGTAGCGGCGCCACAGGCCGAGGCGAGATCGCTGTTCCACCTCCACACCTTTGAAGTGGGCATCTCCGCGCCGCATGGGAAAGATCTGGTAGTGTATATCGGCAAACTGACCGGGGGACAGTTTGAATCGCTGTGGTAGGTCCTTGATCTTCGCTTCCTGAGGGTGGTGATCAAAGAGTGTCAGGGTATAAGTATGGTGTCCATGGTTGTGGGTCTTAAGCGTTACCCTGGACCAGACCGATAAAGGCAGGTTGAGCGAGAGACGTCGTTCGATTTCCATCTGAGGCCTTCCCCACACTGAAATCAGATCCAGTAATGTGATAACAGCAACCACTATCGCAGCCCCCAGCAGCACTCTTTCCAGTTCGGGGTAAAAGGCAACGGCCAGCGCCAGCAAGCTCAGGCCAATCAACAGGTAGATAAGTTTTCCGGCGGGTCTCACGAACGTGGTGCTTCCACCTGCTCAAAAAGCTGTGCCAATGCATCATCGATATGGATACCTTCGATCTCCATGTCAGGCGTAAGACTCACTCGATGACGCAGCACAGCAGCGGCAATGCTTTTGATGTCGTCCGGGGTAACAAAGGAATGACCATTGAGCAGCGCCTGAACACGCGCGGCACGAATCAGGGCAATGGCACCTCTGGGGCCCGCACCAATCTGAATACCACTCCAGTCACGGGTGGCGCGCACCAGGCGCACGGCATAGTCAAATACTTGCTCATCCACTTTCAGGGTGGCCACCAGTTTCTGGATCTTAACCACATCGTCACCACTCATTACCTGCTCCACTTCAGAGACATTGAGCTGATCACCAACATGCCCTTCGGTAACACTGCGCACTAGTGCGCTCTCCTCGTCATGAGCAGGGTAGTCAATCTTCACCTTAAGTAGAAAGCGGTCGAGCTGCGCCTCTGGCAGCGGATAGGTGCCCTCCTGCTCGATTGGGTTTTGAGTCGCCAGCACCATAAACGGTGGCTGCAGGGCGAAGGACTTCCCCTCAATCGTCACCTGCTGTTCCTGCATCACCTCTAGCAGGGCTGCCTGTGTCTTGGCGGGGGCGCGATTGATCTCGTCTGCCAGCAGAAAATTGCAGAACACTGGGCCACGGCGGATCACAAAACGCTGGTTCTCGTTCTCGAACATTGCGTGGCCGGTCACATCGGTGGGCATAAGGTCTGGAGTGAACTGTACCCGCCGAAACTGAGTCCCGACCGCCGCCGCCAGCGCCCTCACCAGCAATGTCTTGCCCAGCCCCGGTACTCCTTCTATCAGCGCATGACCGCCAGCCAGCAAGGTGATGATGGTCTCATCAATGACGCGCTGCTGACCGATGACCGCACGGGAGATCGATTGACGCAGCTGCATCACTTTAGCGTGAGCAGCGTGAAATTCATCACTGACAGCGTCGGCAGATACCTGTGCTGGTTGCGAGGATTGCTCTGGGGATTGCTCTGAACTCTCTTCCCGGCTGTTTTTTTCACTCATAGTGTTTTCCTTAAACGCTGAATGGTCTGTACGATCTGGGTAAATTCCGCTTCGCCCTGTGGCTGTTCACGAAGCGCAGCGGAAAGTCTTCTCTGTGATATCTTCGAACGTTGCGCCAGCCACTCCAGCTGTTCTACGCGACTGATCTGTTGCCAGCCGGGATGGCGTTTTTCAAACAGCTGTTGCAACTGTTCCCGTAATGCAGTGAGCAGCGCGCCTCCCCGGTTCTGTTGCCAATGATAACGACCACAGGCATCCAGGTGCTCGATCAGGCTGCGGCGAATATGGTGACTCAGTACAATGGTGGGACCAAAGCGATTATAGGCCGCCCACAGCGCAAAGATAATCAACAGCCCCAGTGCCAGCAGTGCGTAGTGGGCATGCTGCCAGATCAGCGCCAGTAGCGATGGAAACTCCAGATTACGCACGATCCATAACTCAGACCTGGCGCTCTCCTGCTCACTGTGAACCAGGTTGCGCAGAAAAAAAGCGTTATCATGGTTACCAATACTGTGGTTATGCCATATCAAGTCATCACTCAGCACGGTGAGGTAACCATTGCCCAGCGCGAACTGCAGTAGATGGTAGCCACGCTCCCCCTCTATCCCCGCGTAGACACGCTCTTCGGAGTCAATCATGTAGTACTGCGGCATAAAGCCGACCTTGAGTGACTCGCCATGGCCTGCAAAGCGAGTCTCTATATACATCTCTTCTTTCTGCCTTTTCTCTGGCCCCATATCTTCCCTTGAGCGGCGATACTGCTGAATACCAAAGGCATCGAGAAAATCGTCACCACTGCTTTCTCGCTCTTCATCCCATAGCTCCCGAGCCACCATGATCAGGTGGCCGCCATTGCGCATCCAGTCGACCAGCATCTCCTGCCGTTCGGGAGTGAGCACCCCAGTCGCACGGTGATCAGGAATAAAGAGAACGTTATTGCTCTCTGGCAGTGTCTCCATCAGTTGCGCCGCATCCCAGCTTTCTGTCTGGATCCCGTTGAGCCACAAAAAGCGCTCCGCTGCCAGAAAAGGGTTTTTACGCGCCTCTCTTCCAGCAGAGGTGGTATAAAGCTCTTCCACCCGTTCAAAGTTGACAAGAAACCAGTACCCTCCCGCCGTAAAGCTCAGGCAGATGAGCACGCCCCATAACGCGTTGCGGTTACGCGGACTCACTGCACTGGCTCCGAGACACTCTTAACCTGGAGTTGATCACACCACTGATCGCATAGACAACGCATCTCTTCAAGCGCAGGCGGCTGGTGGTTATATGCCATCGTCTTCCAGGTGCGCGTCAGTTGCAGGAAATAACGGCTACTGCGGTGCCGAGATTGCTCCACGATGACAACACATTCACCTTCAGTGGTGCCCTTATGAAATTCCATATGATGGTAATTAATCAGATGCACCAGCGTGGCCCTGTAGAGCAGACTAAGTGCAGCACGAGGTTGGCCGTCCTGATATAGCTGCCATACCGTAGCCGGGATATCTTCAGGTAGCGACTCTGGGCGCACATCCAGACCGAACAGTGTCTCAGGAGGCCGGTAGTGGCGATGCGATTTGCGATTAATGAGGCCAAACCAGACGCTCCATTTTGGATAGAGATAGATGATCCAGGCGATCAGCAGTGCGGCGATAAACCACAGCACGCCCTCACCGATAGCCGCGATAATCTGGACCAGCCTTTTTAGCCATTCCAGATTCAGGCTATCCGCTCGCTCTCTCTTCTCTTCCTCGCCGATGTAACGCCACTTATTGCGAATCTCTTCCTGTCCGAAGAGCGGATCACTCAATATCCCGCTGATCTGCCGCCGTGTATGGTCACGATCAGATTGCTCACTCTGAATGTTCAGTTCAGTGCGCGGCTGTTCAACCGCAGGTGCTACAGCGGCAGAGACCTCGACACCAGCCCCACCCCATAGCAGACAACAGAGCAGAAGAGAGACGAGCGAACCTGTAACGGACCTGGCCGTACCGCTTTTGATGTTACTGCTTTTAACATTACGGCTGTCTGCATCCAGTCGTTGAGCCAACTTACGAAAACCGAGCTCGATATCCCACGCCTCCAGCTCAATGCGACGATGCAGATAGAGCGAAAAACCAGCGGCCACATAAAACGGCGCAATGATTGCGATAGCGACTAAATAAAAGATGTTCTGTACGACCATCATCCAGAACATATCCCCCCCTATAAGTCCAGACAGATCCACGTCCATCTCTTCTGGAATAAACAAAGCTAGCAAAAAAAAGAGCGATAGATAGATCACCAGCTCCAGGTGTATGCAAATAAAGGTCAGCCATCCACCGCTGGGGCGGCTACCATGCAACACTGCGATACGCGCTCGGCGATCTTTACCCTTTAACCCCTCCAGTAACGACACCGGTGCATTAAAGCTACGCCTCAGTGTCAAGCGTCGCCATGTAAGGTTGGCAAACCACTGTTTACCAGTGATGGAACGGAAATTTTTCAGTACCTCTTTCATCGATGTCTTTTCCGCAAACAGGGCGCGACTGAGAATATAGAGCGGGGCCTGTTCGTAAAGCGGTTTAAACCACCAGATCAATATTCCAGTAAGCCAGGGGGCCTGATAACAGACAAAGTGAAAAAGCACACTCAATGGCATTGCGACCATCAGCCAGCTCAGCAGCAACGGCCGCCACCAGTGTCGTGCAATCACGAAGCCGAGATCGGTTGCCTCGGAGGCGTTGCGCGGGCGCACTGCAACACGGATTTTATCGAGATCCATAACCACCCCTGCCCTTTCCGGCAAACAGAAAGTAACAGATCACCAGTAACCAGAGAATAGCGGCTACCCCGTATTTGGTCTCGTTGGTTAAAGTAGAACTGGAAGACCAGAACGCTTCAATAAAGGCCGCAATAAACAGCATTAGTGTAGCGCCTATCACCAGTGGCACTGCCTCAAGGGATGCCTGCTTCAGAGCATTGATACGCCGCTGTCGACCGGGCGAGTAGAGCGCCCGCGCCAGCTGCAATCCCGCTACCCCACAAATCACGATGGCGGTAAGTTCAAACGCGCCATGACCGCTAACAAATGGCCAGAAGGTATCGGTGAAACCACGTTGGGTCAGATGGCCTGCCACTGAACCGATAAAAACACCGTTGCTGAGCAGCACAAAGACTGTACCGATACCATAGAGCAGACCGCTGGCGAAAGTACGAAAACCGATACCAATATTGTTGTAGATATAATAACCAAACATAAAAAAATCGCTATCTGATGCCCGCTCCTCTCTACCAATTGCACTGTTCTCAGGATCATACATCGCCTCCATCTCCGCGACATTCATCACACTGTGTACGGAATAGATCATCTCTCTATCGATATAACAAAGCCACCCCATTATCAGTGCAGGTAGCAGGAACAGCGCGGTGGAGAACCAGAACAAGCGCGCCTCCCGTCGTAGCGTGCTGGGGAAGTCACTCAACAGGAACCTGATTATCTGTGAGACAAAAGGCAGTTTCTGTGTATAGAGTTGTTGATGTCCTCGCAATACCAGACCATGCAACTGGTTGACCAGATGAGAGCTATATTGACGATCCCTGGCCAAAGCCAGATGGTGACATACTGAACGATAAAGCGCGGGAAAATCCGCCTCACTATTTGAATCGGTAGTGCTCGATGACCTCTTTCCTTCGAGGTTTACCAGCAGCATTTCAAAATCCTGCCACGCCTTTTGATGCCTCTCTTCAAATGCCTTCTGCTTCATGTCTGCCCCTGCAACCAATTGGCATAACGGTAGAGCAGCTTTACTGCCTCTTCCCCCTGTTTCTGAGTCAGCGGCTGCAACAGCGCCGCCAGTTCTTCGCGGCGTTCTGGTGAGAGGCGTAAACTACGTTCTGAGAACTCAAGCACCGCACGCTGCTCCTCAAGGGTCAGCACTCGTGGTGGAGCTTCGGCACCACCGGGAATAAGAAGAGGAGCCGCTCTGACTGGCTCTGCATAGACCACCAGCGTGCCTGCAGCCAGATCTCCCAGCCGCTTGAAGTCACGATTGATCAAGATTGAAAAGAGGCCAAAACCATAAAGAAACGGGAGAAAGTCCACGGTGCGCAGCAGGTTGCGTACGATAGAGGCCGACCAGCTAACAGGGGTACCGTTATCATTGATCACCTTGATCTCCATGCGACGCTTGCCCGGCGTGGCACCACCCTTAAACATCTCAAACAGCACCGGATAAAACCACTCGCCGAGAAAAACAAGGACCAGGAAAATCCCCTGACCAAGTTTTCCCAGAAATGAGAACGCTATACCCAGAACAAGGTAGAGCACAAAGCGAATCGCTAGATCAATCAGCCAGGCCTGGGCGCGCACCACTGGTCCGGCGATGCCTAGTCCCAGATCGATCCCCTCTGGGGTTTCAAAAATGTGGCGTGTATCCAGCATATATCTGAAGTTTAATGATGCAAGTTAAAACGACTCGCTTAGCCTCCTTGCGCCCGCAACAGATAATCCTGATACGCTGGAATGGCAATGGCCGCTAGAATACCGACAATAAATACAGCCGGCAAAATCAGGGCTATCACAATTTTAAATGTTGATGGTGGCGGACGAGGCAGGCCATAGCGGTTTTCACCATCGGTGCCGCGCATAAACATAAGCATGAATACTGGAATAATATTGAGCAGCGGAATAAAAACAGTAAAAACCCACCAGCCACGCCAGTTCATATCATGCAAACGACGAATCATAAATACAACAGATAACACCATGACTGGGATCATCATCACCAGATTGCCAAAACCGGCAATCTGCGGCGATACAGGCATCAGTAGCATCGCAAGCAGACCACTCAGCAGCGATACGATTAATGTCATACCAATAGAATAAACAATGTAATCAACCCGCCCAAAACGCCCTTTTAGGGTAAAGATAGTACCCACATCATAGGCCTCTTCTTCACCTGTTTTCAGCGAGGCCTTAGGCGGGGCAAAAGGGCTATCTTCCTGACTCACATTTGATTCCAAAACGACTTCCTCAACGTTATTAGGGGCACCTCTATTAATTCTGAGCGCAGCAGATTGGACATCCAAATTTGCCACAGCAAGGAGCGAATCGTAGGTAATAGTGGGCCTATTGGCAAGATTTGTGACGCCGCTGTGGCGGATTTGGGGTTCAAGATGCGTGTTCATGAATTAATAGAGGTGCCCTGGCTATACATACCTGGTTTTATCGTGCAAAGATCTCAGATTGCTAATTCAAAACAACTCGAGTAGCCGCGAAATGGTCATGTAGGCAGCGTTTTGGTTTACCAAAAATAAACAGGATATTGATCACTGAAAACAGCTGGCCCACCATAGGGATCTGCCCTGGAATAAAATAGGTAAAATACCGTATAAGCAAACTTTTAATATCAGGCAAATTATCATCCAGATTGACTATCTTTATTCCCATTACTTTCTTTCCTATTGTCTGTCCGCTGCGAATAAGCATTCGAGCATTGAGCATAACAAAGACGGCTAATGCCGCAACAGCCATCAAAAGCGTATACCCGATAGAAGGCTGTACACCACTGGATAGTCCGTCAAAGCGTCGGGTGAAGTGCATTAATGGAAGAGTGATCAAGCCAATTGACAGTCCATCCAGAATCGACGCGCCAAGCCTCTGCCACCTTGACGCTAGCGTCACCGCCTCATCAGAAGGTTCTTGAATCAGGTTTGATTCAGGCGTTTTGTACACATTATCACCCAAGATACTGCCCCCTATTAATTAGTAGAGACCTTTGCACGAGTCTATTTTCCGCTCCAACTGCGTTATAAATGATCTCAAAACAGTCATTTACTTCGTGTAAACTCCAGTTTTTCGATCATTTATGCCTTGCCGGAACGAAAACTAGTTCTCGTGCAAAGGTCTCTAGTACAAACAGCTCTGCGTTAACGAGCCCGAAAAACCGGGCGAAATAATCAACAGACATTATGACTAGCAACATACATACTTAGTTATGCTTTTCGGCTGATAGATCCCATTCTTGACTATCAAGTTACCAAATATTGATTTACTTTGAGACTTCTTCATATAAGAAACAGCCAACAGAGTGACTATCACTTAACATCAAACTATCAGGATAAGCATCTCGGCACTGTGCCATCACCTTTGGACAACGCGTATGAAAATGGCAACCTGCTGGCGGTGATGCAGGCGAAGGAAGATCACCCTCAAGGCGAATTAAGGTTCGGCCATCTGTTTTATCAATGACCGGTATCGCAGAAATTAACGCTTGTGTATAAGGGTGTTGCGGATTATTCAGTACATCTTCAACCGTTCCCTGCTCGACAATTCGTCCGAGATACATCACCGCCACTTCATCCGCCAGGTAGGAAACCACGGAAAGATTATGGGTAATAAAGAGATATGAGAGCCCCATGGTTTGCTGCGACTCTTTTAACAGATTCAGGATCTGCGCCTGTACTGAAACATCCAGTGCACTGGTCGGTTCGTCACAGATAATCAGTTTAGGATTGACCGCCAGCGCGCGTGCAATACAGATACGTTGGCGTTGTCCGCCTGAAAATTCATGTGGGTAACGATCACACACATTCAACGGCAATCCGACCTGCATTAGCAATTGATCGACCCGCGCCAACTGTTCGGCGTCACTGCCGCCAATACCAAGCGTTACCATCCCCTCGCGAATAATATCGACCACTTTCATGCGCGGGTTCATCGATGAAAAGGGGTCCTGGAAGATAATTTGAAAATCATTACGACGAAAACGCAACGCGCTATCGCTGATCTGCGTGAGATCATCGCCTTCAAATAACACCTCGCCACTCGTAGGCCGATTCAATTGTAGAATCGCCTTGCCAACAGTGGTCTTGCCACAACCCGACTCACCCACCAGCGCCAATGTACGCCCCTTTTCTATCTGCAATGAGAGACCATCGACTGCATAAAGTTTGCCAGCATTGCGATTAAACAGTCCATTTCTGACCTGAAAATGCATCTTGAGGTCTCGCACTGCTAACAGTGGCACTGCATCCGCCAGGTTTTTTATCACGTTTTCTACCGCGCTAACGACCGGCTGGAACGGCGGTAGCTCTTCTGCATTGTTTTTGAATGCGCCAGTATAAGCAGGATCAACCATATGACAACGCAACCCATGCCCTGCCCCCTGGTCTATCCAACGCGGCAGATGTTGATGGCAATCCGCCTCACTAAAATCACAACGCTCTGCAAAACGGCAGCCAGAAAATGAAGCAGCCAGTGATGGCACCGCACCATGAATCACCGCCAGCGGTTGGTCTCGCTTTTCAATATTGGGTAACGACTCAAATAGTTTCTGACTATAAGGGTGTTTCGCCTGTGAGAAAAATTGCGCGCGTGTCGCCTCTTCTACTAGTTGACCGGCATACATCACACCAACGGTGTCCGCCATCTCGGAGACCACACCGAGATCATGCGTGATCAACAACAGCGCCATACCACGTTCCTGCTGTAGTTTTTTTAGCAGTGTCAGCACCTGCGCCTGAATCGTGACATCCAGTGCAGTGGTCGGTTCATCGGCAATCAGCAACTCTGGCTCACCTGCCAGTGCAATCGCAATCATCACGCGCTGCTTCATCCCTCCCGAGAGTTGATGTGGATAATCGCTATAACGCTGCATAGGGTCAGCAATACCGACATCGTTGAGCAGGGCCTCAACCTTTTCCTTAACCACTTCGCCGCTTAACCCCTGGTGCAAGCGCACCGACTCTGCGATCTGCTCACCAATCGTCACCACCGGGTTAAGCGAGGTCATCGGTTCCTGGAAGATCATTGCGATCCGCTTACCTCGGATGCATCGCATCTGCGCATCCGATAGCGTCATCAGGTCTTCACCATCAAACATCACCCGCCCGCCGCTAACACGCCCTGCGGGTGGCAGCAGGCGCATAATCGAAAAGGAGGTCATCGATTTACCACACCCCGATTCACCCAATAGTGCATAGGTTTCACCACGGTGAATCGCCAGACTCACGCCATCCACGGCATGTACCGCTTGCTCATGGCTTTCAAAGATGGTGACCAGGTCTTCGACTCGCAGTAACGGGGTCGTTTGTGAGTTATTCATCTGGATTTATAGTACCAGGCGAGGTACTGCAGCGAGCAGATTTTGAGTGTATTCCTGTTGCGGGTTACGGCAGATATCCGCCGTTGGGCCGCGTTCCACAATTTTACCATTATGCATCACCGCCATCTCATCACTCACATACTCAACCACACTGATGTCGTGCGTAATAAAGAGCAGCGTAAGATCTTTTTCTGCGCGCAGCTCCATTAATAACTGCAACACCTCAGCCTGCACCGAGACATCCAGCGCACTGGTCACCTCATCACATACGATGAATTCAGGGTTCAATACCAACGCACGCGCCAGCCCGATGCGTTGACGTTGGCCGCCAGAAAATTCATGCGGATAGCGCCACAGATGATCAGCATCGAGCTGCACACGTTCTAACATCTTGCGTGCGATCTCGATCCGTTCATCTTTTGATTCACCAATGCCGTGTACGGCCATCGGCTCGATCAATGTGCCCACGATGGTCATACGTGGATTGAGTGATGACATTGGGTCCTGAAAGATGATCTGCATCTCACGCCGAAAGGGGATCATCGCTTTGCGCTGTAGGTGCGTGATCTCCTGCTGCTTAAAGGCAATCGTGCCTGCAGTTGAATCGACCAGACGCAAGATCGCACGCCCGAGCGTGGTCTTGCCACAACCGGACTCGCCCACCAGCGCCAGTAACTGCCCTTTGGGGATCTGCAGGTCAACACCATCAACCGCTTTAACATGGTCAACAGTACGGTGAAACAACCCCTTTTTAATCGGAAAATAGACTTCCAGTTGCTGCACATCAATCAACGGAGGCTGTGCTCTCTCTTTTTCAGTCGATATTACTGGCGATGGATGCTCAACCAACTGTAGATCGCGTTGACGTTTGAGGTTTTCTGGCAGTGCCGCCAATAGCTGTTTAGTGTAATCATGTTTTGGCTGATGCAGTACCTGCTGTAGCGTTCCCTCTTCCACAATCTTACCCTTGCGCATCACCGCGACTCGGTCGGCCATCTTTGCCACCACGCCAAAGTCATGGGTGATAAAGAGAATACTCATCCCCTTACGTTCCTGCAGCTCTTTCATCAGGCGCAGTATCTCTGCCTGCACCGTGACATCAAGCGCGGTGGTGGGTTCATCGGCAATCAATAGATCAGGCTCACAGGCCATCGCCATCGCAATCATCACCCGCTGGCGCTGGCCGCCGGAAAGACGGTGGGGGTATTCATCTATGCGCATTTCCGGCTCTGGAATCTGTACCTGTGCCAGCGCTGCAATGGCACGCCGGTGTGCCTCGGCATCGTCCATTTCGGGCCAGTGAATCTGTAGCACTTCGATAATTTGCTCACCGATAGTAATAACGGGATTTAGTGAGGTCATCGGTTCCTGAAAGATCATTGCGATACGCGCACCATACACCTTGCGTTTTGTCTCTTCAGAGATCGTTAGCATGTCGAGTGTTGCGCGTTCGCCATTGCCATCAAGGTCACCACAGCGAAACGCGATGCGCCCATCGGGGTGGCTACAGATATCGTTGGGTATCAGTTGAATCACGGAGAGTGCGGTGATCGATTTACCACTGCCCGACTCACCCACCAGGCAAAAAATCTCGCCTTTATCGATGCTAAAACTGACACCATCGACCGCCTTAACAATATTTTTACCGGCACGCAGGTACGTCTTAAGATTGTCGACTTGCAGTAACATCCCTACCCCGCCGATTTCTTAAGGTTAGGATCAATCGCATCACGCAGTGATTCACCCATCAAGTTATAGGCAAAGACGGTGAGAAAGATTGCGCCGCCGGGAAAGAGTGCCATCCACCAGTTAAAGGTCGATGACTGTACCGCCTGATTTAACATCTGCCCCCATGAAGGGTCATCAACCAGCCCCAGGCCCAGAAAGCTTAACGTCGCTTCAGCAAGAATCGCAGAGGCCACACCAAAGCTTGCGGCAACCAGGATAGGCGCAATGCCATTGGGCAACATATGGCGAAACAGAATAGAACGAAGCGGCAGGCCACAGGCAGTGGCGGCCTGCACAAACTCCTGCTGGCGCAGGCGCAGGAATTCGGCACGCACAAAACGCGCGTAACCGGGCCAACTGGTGACGCCGATAATCACCATCATCATATAGAGGCTACGGTCAAAAAAGGCGATAAAGGTGAGCAGTAGAAAGAGCGTGGGCACCGCTTCAAAGATCTCCATCAGACGCATGCCGATCATATCGACGATACCCGAAAAAAACCCCATCAACCCGCCCATGATAATACCGATCAACATTGCAATCCCGGTCGCGACAAAACCGATCCCGAGCGCAATTCTTGAGGCGTGGATCATGCGGCTCAACACATCAGCACCGTTCTCTTCGGTACCAAACCAGTGGATGCGCTCTTCAGCAGCAAGTGGTGCTTCCAGACCGGTATCGCCTTCATCACGAATATAATCTTTAGGTGAATAGGGAATGGGCGCATGGATAACCCATTCATAAGCGCCTGCCGCTTGTTTCACCCGATATTGGTCATAGACGGTTAACTGCGGTGGCGAGACCAGCATAAAGGCGATGATCGCGGTCAGTGTACCGGTCGTGAATAGCACGACCACCTTTTTATAAAAACGGATGTTTAAAAAGATCAGCACCACAATGGTAAAGAAGACCACCAACATCACAAAATCGCCCATGGATAGATACGTCAACATCGGGCTGCTAATCTCCCCGCCTTCTTTCAGCAATAGCGGATGGCTATTGGCGAGGAACGGGGCGAACACCGCAACAGCAGCGAGCAAAGCGATCCAGAACAGGCCAAAGCGCGCACCCCACTGAGTGAAGGCCTCGCGCAATACCTGCGCCGCATAACTGCGATTAGCCGCCTTCTCGCTCTGATGTTCATCGGCCTGCAAAGTTTCAGAAACGACTGCTTCAGCTTTATGGCTATTAGTCATAACTCACCCGCGGATCTGCCAACGCATAACAGAGATCGGCAATCAGATAACCGACCAGCGTTAACACGCCACTGATTAAGGTGATCGATAACACTAATTCACGATCACGCCCTTTAACCGCGTCAATCGCCAGTTTACCCATGCCATCAATACTAAAGATGCTTTCAACAATCACCGAGCCGCCTAATAAAGCGGGCAGTAGGGCTGCCGAGACCGTGATCAACGGCAGCAGGC
>UOFQ01000104.1_pt1 | contig 16611 bp, 12 predicted proteins | sample 1988961 | NCBI WGS metagenome assembly UOFQ01 (sample SAMEA4712195, study PRJEB27164) | hydrothermal vent metagenome | biome: marine basaltic hydrothermal vent biome; feature: marine hydrothermal vent; material: mineral | place: Pacific Ocean | collected 2011-06-14/2011-07-23 | depth 1719 m | reverse complement strand
GCGCGCGTATCCTGATTGAGCAGGAACCTAACTACGCCCAGGTCTCGGCGCGTCTGTTGCTGGATAGCCTGCGTCAGGAGGTGCTCTCTTTTCTAAGCATGGGTCCGCAACCGCACATCGACCAGGCGGGAATGACGCAGCTGTATGCCGATTACTTTGGCGACTATATTCGTAAAGCGGCAGAACTTGAGCTGCTTGACCGAGAGCTAACACGTTTTGACCTGGTCAGGCTGGGGCAGGCGATTAAGCCTGAACGTGATTTGAAATTTACTTATCTCGGTTTGCAGACCCTCTATGATCGCTACTTTATCCATAGCGATAATCACCGCCTCGAATTGCCACAGGCCTTTTTTATGCGGGTGGCGATGGGGCTGGCGATCAATGAGATAGACCGTGAAGCGCGTACCATTGAGTTTTATGAGCTACTGTCATCGTTTGATTTTATGAGCTCGACACCGACGCTATTTAATTCCGGTACATTGCGTCCACAGCTCTCATCCTGTTACCTCTCAACGGTGCCGGATGAGCTGGAAGGGATCTATAACGCGATCAAAGACAATGCGCTGTTGTCTAAGTTTGCCGGTGGGCTGGGCAATGACTGGACGCCGGTGCGTGGCCTTGGCGCTAAAATTAAAGGGACCAATGGTGAATCGCAGGGGGTGGTGCCTTTCCTTAAAGTGGCGAATGATACCGCAGTTGCGGTGAACCAGGGTGGTAAGCGTAAAGGGGCGGTGTGCGCCTATCTTGAGACCTGGCACATCGATATTGAAGAGTTTCTTGAGCTGCGTAAAAATACCGGTGATGAGCGCCGCCGTACCCATGACATGAATAGCGCCAACTGGGTGCCTGATCTTTTTATGGAGCGGGTGGCAGATGAAAAAGAGTGGACGCTTTTTTCACCCGATGAAACACCAGAGCTGCATGAACTGACTGGGCAGCCCTTTCGTGAGAAATATGAGGCCTATGAAGCGGCCGCTGATCGTGGTGAATTGACCATCTTTAAACGCCTTTCAGCAGTGGCGCTATGGCGCAAGATGTTAGGGCAGCTCTTTGAGACCGGACACCCGTGGATTACCTTTAAAGATCCATGCAATATTCGCTACACCAATCAGCATACCGGCGTGGTACATAGCTCTAACCTGTGCACTGAGATCACCCTGCATACCTCGGAAAAAGAGATTGCGGTGTGCAATTTGGGTTCAATTAATCTCGCTGCACATGTTTCTGAGAAGGGTATCGATACTGAGAGGCTAGAGCGTACCATCAATACCGCGATGCGTATGCTGGATAACGTGATTGAATATAACTATTACGCGGTACCACAGGCACGCTATTCAAATCTGCGCCACCGCCCAGTAGGGCTTGGGTTAATGGGCTTTCAGGAGGCACTGTATAAATTGAACCTGCCTTATGCCTCGGCCGAGGCGGTTGAATTTGCCGATCGATCGATGGAGCTGATTTCATATCATGCGATCAGTGCCTCAACCAACCTGGCAGAAGAGCGTGGCCGTTATGCCAGTTTTGAAGGCTCACTGTGGAGCCAGGGTATTTTGCCTTATGACTCATTACAAAACCTCAAGCAGGCGCGTGGGCGTTTTATTGATGTGGATGAAACATCGGCGATCGACTGGAGCAGCCTGCGTGAAAGGGTTAAGCAGGTGGGGATGCGTAATTCCAACTGCATGGCGATTGCGCCGACCGCGACCATCTCTAATATCTGCGGTGTATCGCAATCGATTGAACCAATTTATCAAAATCTGTTTGTGAAATCGAATCTCTCTGGCGAGTTTACTGTGGTCAATACTCATCTGGTCAACGACCTGAAAGCACTGGATTTGTGGGATGAGGTGATGGTGAATGATCTAAAATATTTTGATGGTTCGGTGCAGCCGATTGAGCGCATTCCAGAGCCGCTAAAACAGAAATATGCCACTGCCTTTGAAATTGATTCACGTTGGTTGATTGAAGCGGCGAGTCGTCGCCAGAAATGGCTTGACCAGGCACAGTCACTCAATCTTTATCTCGCTGAACCAGATGGCAAAAAGCTCGACAGCCTCTATAAACTTGCCTGGGTACGAGGACTAAAGACGACCTATTATCTGCGTACGTTAGGTGCGACCCATGTCGAGAAGAGCGCGGCACATGCGGTGAGCAGTGACGCACCAAAACTGTGTGCGATTGATGATCCTGAGTGCGAAGCGTGTCAATAACAGGGAGTGAGTGATGTTGAACTGGGATGATCCATTAAACACGGCAAGTGTGGCCAAAATTTCAGCAGATGCGGTGCTGGAGCCATCGGTGCAGCGTATCATTGATACGTTTGACGATGATGAACTGCGCAAGATGCCGCCGATACGCGCAGAGGATAAACGGGTAGTGAATGGCCTGGCCGATATTAATCAACTGGCACCGTTTAAATATCCATGGGCATGGAAGTATTTTTTGAATGCCAATAAAAACCATTGGACACCGCTTGATATCAACATGACGCAAGATGTGCAGGATTATCACTACAGGCTGAATGATAATGAGCGCCATGTTTATGAAAATGTACTGGCGTACCTCACTACCTCTGATATCCTGGCGATGCGTAACGTCGGCATTGCAGTAATGGAAAAGATGAGTGCGCCGGAGCTACAGATCTATCAGGCACGGCAGGTCTATGAAGAGGCGCTGCATACCTGGACCTACCAACATTGTATTGAAACCATTGGTATCGATCAAGGTGAGATCTATAATCGTTACCGTGTGGTGCCTGAAATCTATGCAAAGATTAAGATTGCGAATCGCCGCCTCAATGCAGTGCTGCGCCCTGATATGGACCTGACCAACCGAGATGATCTTCACGGTTTTTTGATGTCTTATATCTTCTTCGCCGCGGTGTTTGAAGGGTGCTGGTTTTTTAATGGCTTTAGCCCCATCTTTGCACTGCAGCGCCGAGGACTGATGAAGGGAACGGCCGAACAGTTGCAGTACATTATGCGCGACGAGGTGATGCACTGTGGCTTTGGTATTCGCACCGCAAAACAGTTGATGATGGAAGAGAATATCAGGCCAGATGCGGGCGCACTGCGTGAAATGTGGGATGAGGCAGAAGCGGCAGAAATCACCTATGCCAGCTATATTTTGCGCGAGCCGATGTTGGGTTATGACGCTGAACAGCATATTGAGCAGTTTCGTTTTATTGCCAATCGCCGTGCGCGCCAGCTCGATTTTGAAGAACCCTTTCCAGGCGCCGAATGCGCCTTGCCATGGCTCGATGAGCAGTCAAATATTCGTAAAGAGAAGAATTTTTTTGAGACACGGGTGACGGAGTATCAGACTGGTGGTGGGCTGAACTGGGAGTAGTCTGGCTGTTATCTGGCGGGGTTAAGCTGTTGGACAAATTAATCGACAGGCGGTAAATAGCGTATAATCACTCAATTCTATTTTTCTCTGGTCTGTGATTCAGGCCGCTATTGAGTGTTTTGCCGATGAGTTTTTCTGAGCTGGGTCTTTCCGATTGTCTACTACGTGCCATTGAAGGTGAGGGGTACAAAACCCCGACACCGGTACAGGAGAAGGCAATCCCTGCGATATTGTCACGCCGTGATGTGATGGCAGCTGCGCAAACCGGTACCGGTAAAACGGCCGCTTTTACCTTACCGTTATTACAAAACCTGGCCGAGGGTGAACACGCTAAATCAAACGTCGTGCGCGCATTGATCTTAACCCCAACGCGTGAACTGGCGGCACAGGTTGGAGAGAGTGTTGCCACCTACGGCAAACATCTCTCGTTACGCACAGCGGTTGTTTATGGCGGGGTGAAGATTAACCCGCAGATGAAGAAGCTGCGCGGCGGGGTCGATGTACTGGTGGCGACGCCGGGGCGTCTGCTGGATCTCTACAATCAGCGCGCGATACGCCTATCGTCGCTGGAAGTGCTGGTGCTGGATGAGGCTGATCGCATGCTGGACCTGGGCTTCATCAATGATATTACCAAAATCATGTCGTTGATGCCGAAGCGCCGCCAGAATCTATTATTCTCTGCGACCTTTTCGCATGATATCAGGCGCCTCTCTGGCGGCATTCTACATGACCCGATTCAGATCGAGACAAGCCCACGCAACGCCGCGGCCAGGGGTATTAAACAAGCGGTATTCGAAGTAGATAAGGCGAAAAAGCCCGCGCTATTGAGCCATCTGATTCGTCGCGGTGGCTGGGATCAGGCACTTGTCTTTACCCTGACCAAACGTGGCGCAGATCGTTTGACCACGCAACTGGAAGATGATGGGATTACTGCCATCGCGATCCATGGCGATAAAAGTCAGGGAGTCCGTACCCGCGCTTTGGCAAAATTTAAGGCGGGTGAGGTGCGTATTCTGGTCGCGACCGACGTGGCAGCGCGCGGCCTCGATATTGAACAGCTACCTTATGTGGTCAATTTTGATCTACCTAAAGTTGCCACCGACTATGTGCACCGTATTGGTCGTACCGGCCGCGCTGGCTTACAGGGCGAGGCGATCTCACTGGTGACTGCGGATGATGTAAAACAATTAGCCGCAATCGAGACCGTGATTCAGCAGCGCATCACCCGCGAGCAGGAGGTGGGTTTTGTACCGAAGCAGGCGGTCGCGATTACAGCGCCTCGTGCTGGTGGGGTTAAAAAACCGAAGAAGCCTAAAAAACCGAAAGATTATTCGGCTGGTAAATCTGCAGCAGGGCGTGGAAAAGCGGGTAAAAAAAAGACTGCTGATGGTCGTGGTGGTAAATCATCATCTAATCCGGCGGCGGGAAGAGGGCGTGGTGCTGGCAAGGGGCGCAAACCAGCAGGTCGGGGGCGGTAATCAAAAGGAGGGGTGTTATTGCAGATTAGCCATGTTCTTAGGAATAAATCGCCAATAATTACGAGTTTTACGATATTTTTTTAATTATTCGCAATATTAGACGACTTGATAATATTTAATATAGATGCTATAAATCATCAATTATAGCGGAACGTTGAGTTATTTGACGATTAGTCGTCAAGGTAGGCGAATATGAAGATATCGACACTGTTAACCGATGATGCGGTGTTGGTTGAGATCGGGAGTCGCATTGCGCGGCGGCGGCTTGAACTACAGCTAACCCAGTTGGCGGTGGCAGAGCAGGCGGGGATTGGTAAACGCACGTTGGAACGAATTGAGGCGGGGGCGTCGGCGCAGCTATCGAATATCATCCGCATCTTTCGTGTATTAGGGCTTGTCGATGGCCTGGATATGCTCATTCCCGATGTAGAGCTGCGGCCGATGGCATTACTGAAAGGCAAAGGCAAGGTGCGACAGCGTGCCTCTAAACCTCGAGCGGTAAGATCGACTGGCAATCAAAGCACTGATAAATCTACTGCCCAAATTAAAGAGCCTCAGCCGTGGTCGTGGGACGATGAGGGATGAGTAGTGTTGCCGAGGTGCGGTTGTGGGGGCGTACCATCGGTGCGGTTTCGTTGGGTGATGACGATGAAGTTACCGCGTTTGAATACGATGCTGCCTTTGCTCGGAGTGGCATCGAAGTGTCACCGCTGATGATGCCGCTATCGAATCGCGTTTACTCCTTTCCCGCGCTTACCCGCCAGACCTTTTATGGACTGCCAGGTTTACTTGCTGATTCACTGCCTGACAAGTTTGGTAACACCTTAATCGATGCGTGGTTGGCAACGCAGGGGCGACAGCCAGGTTCATTTAACGCGCTTGAGCGCCTCTGTTACACCGGTGTTCGTGGTATGGGCGCATTGGAGTTTTCACCGACGCTAGGGCCACGACAGCCGCAGGTAAATCATATCGAGATTGACCAACTGGTTGCGTTGGCATCGGATGTGCTTTCACATCGCGGCGATCTAACTGTCTCATTCAATGATGCCAGCAAAGAGCAGGCATTGAGCGATATTCTGCGCGTCGGCACTTCGGCGGGTGGTGCGCGTGCCAAGGCGGTGATTAACTGGAACCGAACCACTAACGAAGTCCGTTCCGGTCAGCTAGCGGTGAATGAGGGTTTTGAGCAATGGCTGCTGAAGTTTGATGGCGTGAGTGGTAATCGTGACAAGGAGCTTGAAGACCCACAGGGATACGGTGCGATTGAGTTTGCCTACTATAAGATGGCAATGGCGTGTGGCATTGATATGAGTGAGTGTCACCTGTTTGAGGAGGGTGGTAGGCGTCACTTTATGTCGCGTCGTTTTGATCGTTTAGCAAATGGCGAAAAGTTGCATATGCAGTCACTGGGCGCACTGGCCCACTACGACTTTAATCTTGCGGGTGCGCATAGCTATGAGCAAGCATTGTTGGTGATGCGCCAACTGCAGTTGCCAATGAGTGCAATCGAAGAGCAGTTTCGGCGCATGGTGTTTAATATTGTTGCGCGTAATCAGGATGATCATGTTAAGAATATTGCTTTTCTGATGGATAAGGCGGGGCAGTGGTCGCTCTCTCCGGCTTATGATATGACTTATAGTTTTAATGTGGTCGGCAGCTGGACAGCGAGCCATCAGATGAGTATGAATGGCAAACGTGATGGGTTTACGTCGGATGATTTTAAAGCGTGTGCAAAGAGCGCATCGATGAAGCGTGGCCGTGCTGAGGCGATTGTAAACGAAGTGCAGCAGGTGGTGGCGCAGTGGCGGTATTTTGCTGCTGATGCTGGCGTGCCTGATGAGTGGGTGGAGAAGGTTAGGGCTGTACTACGGCTGGATGGGTATAGATGATATCAGCGACGACTGTGTCGCTACTTCTATTTGTCTTTTTATGATTAACTAAATGCTTTAGTTCTCCTGGCTAAAGGCCGTTATAAATTGCACGGGAATCGCTGATATTCCATGGAGAGTGATTATCAGTTATCGTCTATTTTACATTTACAGGGATGTCAGTACGTATTGAGCATGATGCTTATTTATAACCCTGAGATGAGAGAAGATGGTTCAACCTGTATCTGTTTTAATTGTTGATGATTCCGATTCAACACGTCTTGTGATGGCTGCCATTTTGCGTAAAGCGGGATATCTTGTTAGTGAGGCTCGGTGTGGTGTAGAGGCGCTGGAGATGGCGCTGAAGCAAAATTATAGCGTGGTGATTACCGATCTCCATATGCCTGATATGGATGGTGATAGCCTGGTGAGCTGTCTGCGTCGCTGTTCTCAATACCAGTTTACCCCTATTTTATTTGCCTCGGCTGAATCGGTGGATGAGATCAGGCTTATAGGCGGTGAGGTCAGGGCAACGGGGTGGATTTCGAAGCCTGTGAAGCCAGATAAGCTGCTTGCAGGCCTGCGGCGTTTACTCAATACAGACTAATCTTAGCTTAGTTAGCTGTGCTCGCTGTTTAGGGCTAGCATCGCTGGGCCTAGTGCCGTCTCTGTTTTTTTGCTCATTTCAACAGGAATGCCAAGCTTATTTTGTCGTATCGCATGCCAGGCTGGATTTCCTGCTCCTCCCCCCATGGTCAAAACTTTAGTGGGGTAGGGTGTGCCGAGTTCAGCCAATAGTCGGTAGCCCTGTTGTTCTACCGCTGCGATCCCTTCGAGCAGACCCTGGAAGTATAGATGATCATCTGCTGGGCGTGGGACAACCCTGGGTGTTAGTTCGGGATCATTGACTGGAAAGCGTTCGCCGATTGATGGCAATGGATAGTAGTCCAGCCCCGTGGGTTTGTTGGGGTCTAGCTGGGGTGTCATGGTTGCCATCTGTTCTGTATTGAAAAAGTGTAATAGCGTAGTACCGCCGCAATTGGACGCGCCGCCCACTAACCAGCGGTCACCCAGGCGGTGGCTATAAACGCCGAATTCTGGTGCAAAGACCGGTTTGTCTGATAGCACCTTCAGTGCCAGGGTTGAGCCAAGCGAGGTGACCGCATCGCCAACCTCAGATGCGCCGCTGGCAAGAAATGCCGCAATGCTATCGGTGGTGCCACTGACGATCCTTGTTTGCGGTGAAAGGCCTAGCTGGTTAGCAATTTCATTTTGGACGGTACCGATGGTGGTGCCCGGTATGGTCACTTCCGGCAGTAGCGAGCGATCAACCTCTAACTGATCAAACCACTCTGGCCAACATCGGTTGATCACATCATAGCCAAGCTTGAGGCAGTTGTTCTCATCGCTAACGCCAAATTGGCCGCTCAATTGTCCTGCGATCCAGTCGGCCTGATGTAAGGCGTGTCTGGTATTTTCCGGTATTCCCTGTTTTTGAAACCACAGTAGTTTGGCGAGTGCTGAGCTGGCACCGTGTGCACCGTTTTCTGCTGGTGCGATGGCGGCAATCTGTTCTGCTTCTTTGTGGCTACGGGCGTCGTTGTACATGAGGCCGTCACGGAGAGGGATACCGTTTTTATCCGTGATCAGCAGTGTGCTAGAAGTGCCATCCACCGCAATCGCGGTGACCTCATTTATGGGCGCCACGCTAGCGAGCTCTTTTAGTAGCAGGCAGACGGCCTGCCACCACACCTCACCATTTTGTGAGCGTTGGGCATTTTCTTGACTGGGGATGGCCATCGCGACATGGTGTGCCGTGATTTGAGCGCCGTGTTCATCGATGACGACGGCACGGCAGCCACTGGTGCCGACATCAATTCCCAAAAAGAGTGCCATTATTGGGATGCTATTTGGGATGATGTGGTTTTACGGCAGGTGAACAGGTTCAGGTGCAATCCAGTCTGGATGGCGGTGTTCGGCAACGACGTTGGTGTAGACGCCACCGCGCACATTAAACTCAGCGGTCACGCGCATAAAGCGAGGATCACAGGCGGCGACAAAGTCACTCAACATCTGATTGGTGACCTTCTCATGGAATGCGCCTTCGTCACGAAAAGACCAGATGTACATCTTTAGGGCTTTTAGCTCGATGCAGCTCTGCTCTGGCACATAGTCGATATTGATGGTGGCAAAATCTGGCTGGCCTGTTTTTGGACAGAGGCAGGTGAATTCAGGGATGCGGATGTGGATGGTGTAATCGCGATCCTGGTTGGGGTTTTCAAAGGTTTCGAGTGCTTTACTTGGCGTGCTGGACATGGGCTCTCTTTCGGTGCATTTTTGTACAGTAAATTCTAATAATATCTATTAACCTACTGTAAATATAAGTTAATTTAATAATTTATTGTGCTGTGGTGAATGCCCGATGTTGCTCCTTATAATTAAAATAAGATCATCAGAGCGCATAAAATAACAGATAATCAATTCAGGATCTCGTTTAGTGCGAAATTAAGGAATTCAGGCTTGTCTTGCGAGGCCTTTATCATGTATCTTCCTCTGCCATGCAGTTGCAGAAAATTAAACTCGCCGGTTTTAAATCATTTGTCGATCCCACCACCTTAGAACTGCCTAGTCAGTTGATCGGTGTTGTTGGGCCAAATGGTTGTGGTAAATCAAACGTGATCGACGCAGTACGCTGGGTGATGGGCGAAAGTTCGGCCAAAAACCTGCGTGGTGACTCGCTTGCGGATGTGATATTTAACGGCTCATCGGGGCGTAAACCGGTCGGTGCGGCGATGGTCGAGTTGATATTTAACAACTCCCAGGGACGATTGGGCGGTGAATACGCTAAATATGCTGAATTATCGGTCAAGCGACAGATCAATCGCGAAGGCAAGTCCAACTATTATTTGAATGGTACCAAGTGCCGTCGTCGTGATATTACCGATGTTTTTCTAGGCACGGGTCTTGGGCCACGCAGCTATTCGATCATTGAGCAGGGGATGATCACGCGCCTGATTGAAGCGAAGCCGGAAGAGCTGCGTGCATTCCTTGAAGAGGCGGCTGGTATATCGAAGTACAAAGAACGTCGCCGTGAAACGGAGACACGGATTCGCCATACCAAAGAAAATATGAGTCGAATCGAAGACCTGGTAGGTGAACTTGATAAACGACTGCAGACATTGCAGCGTCAGGCTAAAACTGCTGAGAAGTATAAAACTTTTAAGGAAGAAGAGCGTTTAGTAAAAGCGCAGCTGTTGGCGTTACGTCATCAGGGGCTTGATGGTGAGGCGCAACTGAAAGATCAGGTGATCCAGGGGCGTGAGACTGCACTTGAAGGGCAGCTGGCTGAGCAATGCACCACCGACACTGAGATTGAGAAACAGCGTATCGCGCATAGCGAAGCGAATGAGCACTTTAATCAGGTGCAGGGGCAGTTCTATAGTATTGGTGCAGATATCGCGCGTGTTGAGCAAAGTATTCAGCACATGCAGGAAAAGCGCGAAGAGAATCAGCTAGAGCTTGAGAAGGCGATTCAGACCCTGACCGAAGGTAAGGTACATATCGAGCATGATCAGCGTCAGATCGAAGAGATCAACGCCTCGCTAGAGACCTGTGACCCACAGTTTGAGACTGCAGAGGCGCAGGCGAAGATTTCGACAGAAGCGCTACGTGAGATTGAAGAGAGCCAGCGTAACTGGCAGGAAGAGTGGGAATCATTCAATAGCGCAGTGGCGGCCAAGACCCAGCAATCTGAGGTTGAGCGTACCCGTATTATCCATCTCGAAGAAGATATGGCGCGTCAGCAGAAACGCTTGCAGCGCCAGGAAGAGGAGCATCATGGCCTTGATGCCGGTGATCTCAAAGAAGAGGTTGCAACCCTCAGTGAGCAATCTGCCGAGAGCAGTGCACAGCTAGAAGGGCTGCAACAGGAGGTGCATGGCCTGTTGAGTGAGATTACCCAGCAGCGTGAAACCAATAGTGGCACCACCCGTGAACTGGTGGATGCACGTAGTCACCTGGTTGAGTTGCAGAAGCAGTACGCCTCGCTTGATGCGTTGCAAAAGGCCGCGCTCGGCAAGCAGGCGGGGGCGGTAACCACCTGGCTGGAAGAGCATGACCTTGATGGCATGCGCCGCCTTGCTGAAACCCTTAATGTGGAAAACGGCTGGGAGCGTGCGGTTGAAACCGTGCTGGGTCAGAATATTGAAGCGCTTTGTGTCGATGGTGTTGAGTGTGTCACCGATCGCCTGGCCTCATTGCAGCAGGGGACGTTGAGTATTTTTGATACTCAGGCCAAATCCAACGCAACATCCAGACCGGTCGGTATGTCGTTGGCCAGCAAGGTTGAGGCGACCTGGGCACTAGATGGACTATTCGCCGGTATCTACGCGGTTGACACCCAGGAAGATGCACTGGCACTTCGTACTCAGCTAGAAGCGCATGAGTCAGTTGTGACTCGTGACGGCATCTGGGTTGGCCCAGATTGGTTGCGTGTGGTTCGTGGCGGCGATGAAGAAGGAAGCGTACTTGTTAGAGAACAGGAGCTTAAGCTCGTTTCACAGAAATTAGATGAGGCTGACGAGCGTCTTTGTCAGCTTGAGCAAGCGCTTGAAGAGGGGCAGTTTAAGCTGGCTGCACTGGAAGAACAGCGTGAAACCTTGCAGAGTAATATTAACCAGGCTGCGCATAAAAACGCTGAGGTACGCTCACAGTTGAGCAGCAAAAATGCCCGCCTGGAGCAGGTCGAGGCGAGAAAGCGTCGCCTGCAGGAAGAGATTGAAGAGATTTGCGCTCATAATGAAAAGGGTAGTGAGGAGCTGGTGGTGGCACGTGAACGTCTGGAAATGATGATCGCAGAAATGACGGAGCATCAGGAGCAGCGCATTCTGTTGGGTGATCAGCGCGAAGAATTGAGTGCGATGCTAGACGAACGTCGTCAGCAGGCACAGACCGATCGTGATACCGCACGTGAATTTATGTTGAGAATTGACTCGATGCGCACCCAGTTGGGCACATTGACCACCAGTACTGAGCGAATGCAGCGCCAGATGGGTAACCTTGAGCACCGCCGTGAAGAGTTGACCAGCGCACTGGAAGATGGGGTGGAACCGCTTGAGAGCAGCAAAATGGAGCTGGAAGAATTTCTGGAAAGGCGTCTGCTGGTGGAAGGTGAGCTGGCCGAAGTACGCCGTCAGGTTGAGGCGTGTGACCACCAACTGCGTCAGCTCGGCAGCCGTCGTAGCGAGATTGAACAGTTGATACTGGCGATCCGTTCTGAACTGGAACAGATGCGCATGGCGTGGCAGGAGATCAAGGTGCGTCGTCAAACCCTGCTGGAACAGATCGAAGAGTCACAATATGAATTAACGCAGCTGCTCGAAGAGATGCCTGACGAAGCGAATGAGTCAGAGTGGGCGAAGCAGGCGGAAGAGATGGAGCGCCGCATTCAGCGTCTGGGCGCAATCAACCTCGCCGCGATTGAAGAGTACACTGAGCAATCGGAACGTAAAAGTTACCTCGATTCACAGCTGGCTGATCTTACCGAGGCACTTGAGACACTGGAAAGTGCGATTCGTAAAATTGATCACGAAACCCGCACCCGTTTTAAAGATACTTTTGAGAAGGTGAATGAGAAGTTGCAGGAGCTTTTTCCCCGTCTCTTTGGTGGCGGTAGTGCTCGCCTGGAGATGACTGGTGAGGATGTGCTGGATGCCGGTGTCACCATCATGGCCCATCCACCGGGTAAGCGTAACAGCAGTATTCACCTGCTTTCGGGTGGTGAAAAGGCACTGACCGCGGTGGCGATGGTCTTTGCCATCTTTGAGTTAAACCCTGCGCCGTTCTGTATCCTCGATGAGGTTGATGCACCGCTTGATGATAACAACACCATCCGTTTTAGCCAGATGGTTAAAGAGATGTCAGACCGAGTGCAGTTTATCTTTATCACCCATAACAAGATCACCATGGAGATCTCCAACCAGCTGGTCGGTGTTACCATGCATGAACCGGGGGTTTCACGCCTGGTGGCGGTTGATGTGGCGGAAGCGATGCAGCTGGTGGAAGCAGTTTAGCGGCTGTTTTTGGTTAAACCACTTTCAGGTGGTTTAACTATTTCCTGCTTCCTCTGCACGTCGTCGACGTTCATACTCCTCTTCAGCTGCCGCATCGATCACCTTCATCACATCGTCAACATCGGCGGCGATGGTGCTCTCGATAAAGTGACCGGTAAGCTCGTTCTCTGGGGTCAGGCTGCCTTTTTCGTAGAGATGCCAGATTTCCTTGCCATAAGTGGTACTGGCAAGTGTTGGGGCGAAGCGCGCAAAAAAATCGCTAATATTGTTTACATCGCGCTCTAGAATCATCGGCGCATTGTTATTTCCCGCTGCATTGACTGCCTGTGGTAGATCGATGATCACCGGGCCATCTTTATCGACTAGCACATTAAACTCAGATAGATCACCGTGTACCAGACCTGCGCAGAGCATCCGTACGATATCTCGTATTAGTCGCTCGTGATATTTCAGCGCAAGCGATTCGCTAAAGTCGACTTCAGCGAGTCTTGGTGCGGCATGGCCATCGCCATCTGTAACCAGCTCCATCAACAATACCCCGTCGACAAAGCCGTAGGGCTGAGGCACACGCACACCGGCCGCTGAAAGTTGGTAGAGCGCATCGACCTCAGCACTAAGCCACGCCTTTTCACTCTCTTTCTGGCCAAAGCTTGAGCGTTTTTGCATCGCGCGGTTACGCCGACTATTGCGTCCCGTGCGCCCCTCCTGATACTGAACTGCCTGCTTGAAGCTGCGCTTGTTGGCCTCTTTATAGACCTTTGCACAACGTACGGCCTCGCCGCAGCGCACCATGTAAACTTGTGCCTCTTTACCGCTCTGCAACTGGCAGATCACCTCGTCGATCAGGCCATCGTCGAGCAGCGGGTGTAATCTTTTGGGTATCTTCATTGAACTCTACATCTAACTAGAGGGTGTATTATAGCGGATAGCTGCTGAAATTTGGTGGTTCTTATTGAATCCATCAGGCGAGTTAGCCACAATAGTCATATCAAAAACAGGGGAGGTGTAATGGTACGCTTTTCCTTTCTGTTTTAGGAGATAGCCAATCATGAAACGCCGTTTTATTTTTCTACCCCTGGTCATGTTGTTTGCCGCATTGACTGCACTCAGTGGTTGTTCAGAACAAGCCCCGGCTACTAATAGCTCAAAGAGCGGCTCAGCGCTGGTTCAAAAGGATGTGAAGGTTGGTGATGGCACAGAGGCCGCTAGAGGAGATATGATTTCGGTTCACTACACCGGTTGGCTTTATGATAAATCGGCCACGAACAACAAAGGGAAAAAATTTGATAGCTCGCGTGACCGTGGCCAGCCATTTGGCTTTAAACTAGGTGCCGGACGGGTAATTCAAGGTTGGGATCAAGGTGTGGTAGGGATGAAAGCTGGCGGACAGCGTACCTTAATCATTCCGTCGTCGCTCGGTTACGGCGCACGTGGTGCGGGCGGCTCTATTCCTCCGAATGCAACGCTGGTGTTTGATGTCGAACTGTTGAATATTCGCTAGGAGGCTGTTGGACTTAGGCGATGGTAGTGAAGGCAGCAGAAGAGTTCTAATAGCGCACTGGCACGGTGAGTTCAGTTCTTTAAAGCAACCATCAAGGTGGTTTTTCATTATTGATCCCTCCGCAATGGTACAAATGCCTCCAGCTCCCATGGCCGCATCGCGAGCAACAATCCAAAGTTGTTGCGTTTATCAATCGACAACTTTGCATCCTGTCGGTGTAACTCCCCAAACTCTTTCGCTAATGCTTGAAGTTTATTGTTCATCACTTCTGAAGAGGCGTCACTCAATAGCCCAAATAGAAACAGGCGCTGTTTCTGTTCTCCCTGAAATCCTGATTTCAGGAAATGGCTCTGCACCTGTTTTTCAAAAAAGCGTTCAATCGGGCCGTTGGGTAGCCAACGAAAGTCTTCATCAATGCGCAGCTTGATGCGGTTTCCCGGCAACAGGTCGATGATCTTGAGGCGGTCAAGTTTTGCCAGTGCACGGATACATTCGGTCTCTTTGATCCGGTAGTTGCTGGTGATCTCTGCAAAGCTTAAACGGTTGCGCACGCTGACGGCAACCAGTAGTAGTTTGGCCTCTTTTACCAGTTCCTGTTCCTGCTCTTTAGTGAGCTGAGTGATGCGTTGGCGCGACTCTTCATAGAGTACAAATAGATCGCTTAGCTCCATCTGCATCAACTGGCAGATCTCCTCCAGGCGATCCAGGCTGAACCGTTTTGAAGCAAACATCCGTTTGATGTTGGCCTCGCTCATATTGAGTCTGCGGGCTACTTCTGCATAGGTGATGCGATGGCTTTTGAGGGCCTGCTTGAGTGTCTCGATCAGGGCGGCGGTCTGGGCCATGTGGCGATCTCCAATTAATTGGTCTATTAAAAATATACTACAGGGAGATAAAATTTCAACTAATTCTTATTTGGTTTACTTAGGGTGACCTGAGGCACAACCTGTTGTTGAATCTGATCGATCCATTACGACAATTAGGAGATCAATATGAACAGAATATCAGCGCGTTTTTTCAGCCTGCTCAGTCTTTGCCTGGCATTAGGTATGTTTGTTACCGGTAGCAGTCAGGCGGCGGGGTTGTTGACCCCGAACGATGGTATAACTCCAGCACTTAAAATCAAACAGCACCACGTGGACGTGGTGATCGAAGATGGCTATGCCATTACAAAAGTGGAGCAGGTGTTTAGCAACCCACACGCAAACGATCTTGAGGCGATTTACTCATTCCCGGTGCCAGAAAAAGGGACGGTGGCAGAGTTCACCGTCTGGATCGATGGCAAGCCAGTAACCGGTGAGGTGTTGCAGAAACAGCAGGCACGCCAAATTTACGAAACAGAAAAACAGGCGGGGCGTGATGCTGGGCTGACTGAGAAGGATTCATATAAAACCTTCGACATTAGTGTGTCGCCAGTACGTGCGGGGCAGGATCTGCGCATCCGCTTTGTCTACCTGCAACCTGCCCATGTCGATACCGGCATCGGGCGTTATCTCTATCCGTTAGAGGAGGGTAGGGTTGATGAGCAGAAAAATGCTTTCTGGAGTGGTAATGATGTGGTTGAAGAACAGTTTAGTTTTAATGTTGATATTCGCTCGGGATATCCGTTGGATGCCGTGCGTATGCCGCATCAGTCTCAAGCGATAATCACACAACATAGCGCGGGCGAATGGAATATATCACTGGGTATGAAGGGCGGTGCAACAGAGGCAACACTGATGGACAACGAAGAAGCGGAACGCAAAGCTGCATTGATACCCACCACAGCTGTGGCGGCTTATTCGCTGGATAAAGATCTGGTGGTCTACTGGCGTCATCAAGAAGGGCTGCCGGGTGTGGTTGACCTGGTGACCCATAAACCAGATGCTAACAGTCGAGGCACCTTTATGCTGACAGTGACACCGGGTGATGATCTGCAAAAAATCACCGAGGGGCGTGACTGGGTTTTTGTGCTTGATATTTCGGGCTCAATGAAAGGAAAGTACGCGACACTAGCGGCAGGTGTGCAGCGTGCATTACAGAGGCTTAATCCTCAAGATCGCTTTCGTATTGTACTGTTTAATAACAGGGCCAACGAACTGACGCGCGGTTTTGAAAATGCAACGCTTGAAAATATTAATCACTACATCAATGCATTGGTGAATGTGAAACCGGGCGGTGGTACCAATCTCTATGCTGGGATTAAACATGGGATAAAGTAGCTAAATAGCGATCGCACCAGTTCGATCATTCTAGTGACCGACGGTGTGGCGAATGTGGGTGAAACGGCGCAGAAAAAATTCATCGAGATGATCCAGCAGAAAGATGTGCGCCTCTTTACTTTTATGATGGGGAACAGTGCTAAC
>UOFQ01000123.1_pt1 | contig 16615 bp, 19 predicted proteins | sample 1988961 | NCBI WGS metagenome assembly UOFQ01 (sample SAMEA4712195, study PRJEB27164) | hydrothermal vent metagenome | biome: marine basaltic hydrothermal vent biome; feature: marine hydrothermal vent; material: mineral | place: Pacific Ocean | collected 2011-06-14/2011-07-23 | depth 1719 m | reverse complement strand
GATATTGCCGTGGTAGAGCATCTGGAGGTCAATGGTGCCTCTGGCCTGTTGGGGATGAATTTTCTGAAACACTTTGAGTTCAGGATTGATCAATCTGACGCGCAGCTCTTTTTGAAATACCGAGATTAGTCATGTTTTGCTATACCCAAAGCGTTTTAAATTTAGGTGTAAAGAGCGCGGAATATTTTTTCCATGGCAAGGCATAATGACGATGAATAGTCACTCTATTGAGCGGAGTTCTAACGCGGCCAGGGGAGAAATAGGCCGAGCTATTTGCCTTGAATTTAAATCGCTTTGGGTATATTAAAGGTTAATAGATGATGGTAGAGCCTGTGCGCAGTGAGTTCCATGTTGATATTAAAGAGGGCGATACCAACGCCGTCGATGCGCTGGCTGAGGTTTCGGGTTTCTCCAAACAGCGGGTAAAAATGGCGATGCAGCGTGGCGCGGTGTGGCTGACCAGTCGTGGTTCATGTCGTCGTATTCGTCGTGCAAAAAAAGTGCTACGTGTCGGTGATGAGTTAGATTTTTATTATGATGAAAAGGTCTTATTAAGTGATCCTGTTGCGCCTACATTGATCGTTGATGAGGGTGACTATAGCCTGTGGTTTAAACCTTGTGGTCTATTGTCACAGGGTAGTAAGTGGGGGGATCACTGTACAGTCAGTCGCTGGGCAGAGCAGCATCTTAGCCCGCAGCGCCCGAGCTTTATTATTCACCGCCTGGACCGCGCCGCGACTGGCTTTATTTTAGTAGGGCATAGCAAAAAGGCGGCTGCGGCACTCTCCAGTCTTTTTCAGTTGCGCGAGATTGAAAAGCGTTACCAGGTGATTGTGCATGGTGAATTTCCTGAAACACCTGGCCCGACCACTATCAATATTGAGATTGATGGTAAAGCCTCTACGTCACATGTGACACGGATTGAATTTGATCAACAACAGCAGCGCTCGTTATTGTCAGTGCATATTGAAACGGGGCGTAAACATCAAATCAGACGTCATCTATCTGAAAGTGGTTATGCAGTTGTGGGGGATCGCCTTTACGGAACTGGAACTGATAAAGAAGACCTACAATTGAGCGCCTGTTATCTCGCCTTTAAATGCCCGTTAAGTGGCAAGCCTCGCCGCTACACGCTGGCTGATGAGTTACTGCCTGCCCTATAGTTTATGGCTTTTTGATAGCAGCCAGTAAACAATACCGAGTGACAGGGTGACGAGTGCAAATGCGGCGATCATCATTGGCTCAAACTCTTTGGGGTCCATCACCAGGAATTTTCTGGCGAGGGCAATAATGGCGATCAGTACCACAATCTTAACTTGTACCAGCAATCCCTTACCTTCCAGGATGGCATCGATTGAATTGCGAAATTCAAGTGCGATCAATAGTGTCAGCAGGATGCCAAAGGTGATCTGAAACATCTTGTAATCTACGCCACCAGTGACCTGAGCAGCGAGCATTTCATAGATGTTTTCTAACAGGCTGAGCAGTGCGACGACAATAATTAGCGCCAGTACCAGGCTTACAATCAGGGTGACGAGATATTCAAAGCGTTCAAATATGGTTAGCTCTGGCCACAACTCTTTGAGTCGTTGCAGGCCTTTGCTATTAGAGTGCGAGAGTTTATTTTTATCCATTGCGATGCCCTGTGTTTTCTACCAGTCAGTTACTTTACTGTAACGGCCTGATGCTGTGATCTATGATCAGATTCTACTCCCTTGCCAATGTTGGGGTCATCTTTTTCAACGCCGCTGTGGCGGATTGGGGGTTCAAAATGCATATTCATGAATAAAATAGAGGAGCCCTTAACCTTATGGTTTAACTCCGTTATGATGTTTTTCTTTTGTAACGTGATTTTAGGGCGATGAAATGAGTGAAGTAGAAATTGAACCGTCGGTGAATGTCTTTGATGAGCCGTTGGTTGCCTGTGGAGCGGACCCGCTAACTGGCTTCTTTCGTGATGGTTGTTGCAATACTAATGAACAGGATTTTGGTTCTCATACCGTCTGTGTACAGATGTCAACGGAATTTCTTGAGTACTCCCGTTTTAAGGGGAATGACCTTTCAACAGCGATGCCAGAACATGGCTTTAAAGGATTAAAGCAAGGTGATAGCTGGTGCCTATGTGCACCGCGCTGGTTAGAGGCGCATGAAGAGGGGATGGCACCCAGAGTGTTTTTGAGACGTACACATAAAAAAGCACTGGATGTGGTACCGATGGCAACACTGAGGAAATATGCTGCAGACCTGAATTGATAAGAGGTTGCTTAATTATTTATGGCCAGTGGCATTGTAAGGTTTTGATAGTCGATTCGACTACTACCCAGCCGGCATAAAATGTGCCGTCGTGAAATGGCTGAAAGGGGATGGGGTATGTTTCATCGTTGCAACGTGGGTTTCTGGATTAGGTTTTTGGGGGCTGGTTTTTTGTCGTTAGGTGTGGTGTTGGCGGGGCCTCTCTATGCCGCGACGACTACGATTAAAATTGCCGGGTCAACCACTCTCTTACCGATTCTATCTGAGGCGGCAAAACAGTATCGCGTTAGCCACCCTGATTTGAATTTGACTGTCTCAGGTGGCGGCTCTGGCATGGGCGTTGCTAATATTGAGCGCGGCACGATTGATATTGGAATGGCTTCACGCCCACTCAGTGAGCGTGAGGCAGAGCGTCTCGGTGATTCTATTGATGTGATCCCTGTGGCACGTGATGCAGTCGCGATTGCGGTTTCAAAGGCGGTCTATGAGAGTGGTGTAACACAGCTGTCATTGGCTCAAATCGCGGCGATCTATCGTGGTGAAATACGCAACTGGCGCGAGCTGGGTGGGCTGGATGCAAAGATTCTGGTGATCGATAAAGAGGCTTCACGCGGCACGCGTCATGTCTTTGCCTTGGTGGTACTCGGGAGTCCAGGTGCACGTGCGCCAGGAGCGACGATCATCACTGGCTCTAACAATGAAGAACAATCTGTGATTTCACGCAGTGATCAGGCGATAGGGATGATCTCGAATGCATGGTTGAATGATAGAGTACGTGCGATCGCAGTGGGTGAAGGCGATATGGCCGTTTTACCCACGGCTGAAAATGTTGCATTGGGGCGCTATGTGATCAAGCGTGATCTTAATATTCTGGTGCCAAAGGGCAGTGGCGATGAGGTAAAAGAATTTGTTGCTTTTCTGCGTTCAGAGCAGGGACAGGCGATTGTCCAGACGGTTGGCTTTCATTCAGTGAGATAGCGCCGTGATATTGCGCTGGTGGTTATCGACCTCGGCACTGTTGTCTTCAATGACAATCGTGCTGGTGCTGGGGTTTCTGCTGCAAAGTAGCTGGCCGTTGATACAACAGCAGGGCATCGCTTTTATTGTTGGTGATGAGTGGTACCCCTTTGAGTCACTGTACGGCATGTTGCCCGCATTGGTCGGTACCGTGTGGGCAGTGGTGCTAGCACTGTTAATCGCACTGCCCTGTGGCGTTGCGGCGGCTATCTTCTGTGCTGAGTTGTTGCCTGCTCAATTGCGTGGCCCAGTGCGTTTTAGTATGGAGCTGATGGCCGGGGTACCTTCTGTTGTTTATGGTCTGCTCGGGATGTGGGTATTGCTACCGCTATTGGAATCTCAGCTAGACCTGTTGACTGGGCGCACGCTATTAGCTGCGGGTCTGTTACTCGCGTTAATGATTCTACCCACCATTATGGTGCTCTCTGAAGACGCGATACGTGCGGTGCGCCAGTCACAGCGTGAAGCAGCAAAGAACCTGGGGATTGGCTGGGATGCGACGCTATGGCGCGTGCTATTGCCGCAGGCGTGGCCCGGTATTCGCGTAGCAACCCTGCTTGCCACTGGGCGCGCGATGGGTGAAACCGTTGCGGTGATGTTGGTGGTGGGTTCTATCGACCGCATTCCTGATCCTTTCTATAATTTTCTGCAACCGGCGCAAACGCTGACATCGCGCATCGGGCGTGAGATGGCGGAAGCGAGTATCGGTTCTCTGCACTGGGCTGCGCTGCTGTTTTGTGGTCTGCTATTAGCGGTGATTGCAATGGGCTTATCGCTGTTGACTCAGCGTAAAGGTGTCACTGCATGAGCAGATTTCCGCAGCAATATCGAGACACGCTTAATTGCTATACACGTAATTGGTATACACGTAATTGGTATACACCAGGCAAAATACTGGTGGTGGTGTTGGCGCTGCCTGCGTTATTGATTCCAACCATGGTGCTCTGTTACATCTTTTGGCAGGCAGCGCCGGTACTCAACTGGGGCTTTTTGTCTGGCACGGCGGATGGTGTCGGCTTTGGGGTGACTGAGGGCATCTTTTCTCAGTTAGTGGGTTCATTACTGCTGGCAACGATGGCATGCCTTATCGCGACCCCTTTTGCGCTTGGTACGGCACTTTATTATCGTACCTTCGCAACGCCCTGGCAGCAACGGTTGCTGAGCGCCATGTTTAATATGTTGCAGGGCATTCCACCGATTGTTTTTGGTCTGTGTGGCCTGGTGGTGTTGGTTAATCTGTTTGCATGGGGGGTTTCACTGTTGAGTGGTGCGGTGGTATTGGCCGTGGTGGTGTTACCGCTATTGGTGCTCAATACGTTGGTCACATTAGAACGTATACCGAATGAATATAGTGAAGCGGGTAGTGCGCTTGGCTTAACAAAAGGAGCGATTATTTTACGTCTGTGGTTACCGCGTAGTTGGCTCCCGTTGTTGACGGGCTTGCTGCTGGCGATGGCGCGCGCGTTGAGTGAAACTGCGCCAATTATGTTTACTGCAACGGTCTTTTCTGGAGTGGTTTGGCCGGATTCGATTTTTTCACCTGTCACCACGTTGCAGACTCATATATTCTATCTTGCGCAGGAGGGGAATGATCCGCTATTGGTTAGCATTGCCTGGGGAAGTGCGGCAGTGCTGGTTTTACTGGTCGCATCCTTTAGTCTGTTGGCAAGACTGTTACAGAAATCAGGAGGTAATTAGTGGTCGCAAATATCACGCATGAAGTGCTCTTTCAAGAAGAATCGGCTGCGCCGATTGAGTCATCTCAAAACCAGCCATCAGCAGTGCTAACGGTGGAAAAACTGGCGCTGAACCTCGCTGGAAAGAAAATTTTACAGCAGATCGATTTTTCATTGCCAGCGATTGGTGTGACCTCTGTAATAGGGCCCTCGGGTGCCGGTAAAAGTTCTCTGTTACGCTGTTTGAATGGATTAGAAAGTGAATGGTCGGGTGTTGTGAAAATTGATGGGAATGATATTCGCCAGTGGCCTGGTGGCTGGGATCAGTTGCGCCGCCATGTGGGTTTGATCGCACAAAAACCAGTGGTTTTTAATACCTCGATTCGTGCCAATGTCTGTTTTGGACTTCACGGTTGGCGCCAGCGTCGCCATGCAGATGAGCTGGTTAAAGCATCACTGCAGCAGGCAGCACTATGGGGTGAGGTGCGTGATCGACTCGATGCGCCAGCGACGACACTCTCTGTGGGGCAGCAACAGCGCCTTTGCATTGCGCGGGCGATTGCCATCAAACCTGAAATTTTACTGCTTGATGAGCCAACCGCATCATTAGATCCACGTTCAAAGCAGTTGGTTGAGCAGTCGATGTTACAGCTTGCACAGGAGATTCCGCTGATCTGTGTCACACACGACCTGGAACAGGCACAGCGCCTTAAGGGGCAGGTTATTTTTATGTGTGATGGGCGGGTGATTGAACAGGCAGCAAGCCATTCGTTTTTTAATCAGCCACAGCAGATTGAAACACGCGAGTTTTTGCGCTGGAATGTGTGTGACTGTGATTAATAAGAGACCTTTGCACGAGAACTAGTTTTCGTTCCAGCAAGGCATAAATGACCGAAAAAATGGAGTTTACACGCAGTAAATGACTGTTTTGAGATCATTTATAACGCAGCTGGAGCGGAAAATAGACTCGTGCAAAGGTCTCAATAAGCTTTAAAAAAACATCCAGCTTCTTAGAGCGCGGATATCTTTTCAGCATAAATATATCTGAAACTTTGTTATGACCGATCGTGATGTGGCGACCTTCATACTCATGGTTTCTCTATCATATAATCCTGGCCTGTAATCATCTTCAAAAAAGAGGCTGTGGGGTAATAATTCATTAACCTTAGTGATTTTTTTCTTGACAAAAGGTGTATTATGCGCACTATGTATATGCGGTATTTTTGAGGTAATAACATGATTAACATAGCAGCAAGAGAAGCAAGGGCCAATTTTGGTGAACTTATGGATACAGCACAACGTGAGCTAGTTTCTATTGAAAAACATGGTAGAGCCGTTGCTGTACTAATATCTTCAATAGAATATAAAAAAATTCAACAGGAACGCCTGCAAGCAAAAGTAACTCATGGCGTCGATCAATTTGATAATTGAAATAACTATAATACTGTCACTAACAATATTGACCATTCTGTAACAAAGTTGGCATACAGGAGAACAACATGAAAGATGAGCAAAAGAAAAAATCAGACGTAAACACCAAAATAATTGCAGGAAAAAAAGTGAAGGTTGCCACTCAAAGCGAAGTGATAACCTCTTCCGAAAAAGTTTCTAAGCAATATAATGAGGCCCTTGAAAATCTAAAAGATAGATAACCATGGATGATTTAAAGCATTTGACAGGGATTGAAATCAAAGTAATTCACGATAACCTTATTAAAAACTATGGTGGCCTTGCGGGTTCACGGACTGACTTGTTCATTAGAGAATTCTTTTAATGATGGCAACAAACGAACAGCACTAGTGAGTATGCTCTCTTTTTTAGACCTTAACGGCTATAGGTTAAAAGCAGGCAATATTAAAATTGCTGATAAAATTGTCGAGATATACCCATGGCGTTTGGGATTTAGGTTTAAGTGTGCGTCATATTTGCTTCATGGCAAGGCGAAATGACGCGTAATAGTCGTTCTATTGCAAGGAATTTCAACGCAGCCATGGCGGAAATAGACCGTGCAATTAGACCTAAATCTCAATCGCCATGGGTATAGCAGAGGAGGCTATCTCACGCCAGCAGTTTGCAACCTGGTTAAGAAATAAAATATTCTAGAATTAAACACTACTACCCATTGCTGTTACAGATTAAGGGGTGTTCATCTTCATGCTGAGTTTTCCTCATGCTTAAAACTGTTTGTGCTGTTCTGTTTGGTCACTGCCTGTAGTTCATTGGCAAGTGCTTCGAGTGTTAGATAGTTTTTGCCGACTAAATCATTTTCAGCGCGTAAGTGTGATGTGGTTGCGTTGTCATAATCGAGACTCTGGCTAATCTCAGCAGCAATGATGCGTTGTTCGTTAGTGGCTGCTGTGATCAGTTGACTGGTCAGTTTTAATGTTTCGATATCTGCTGTAATCAAGCTCAATGTCTCTTGTGCCGTAGCGGAAAACTGCGCACTTTCACTTACCAGTTGACGGCTATTGTTGAGCAGGTTTGCCGCGCTAGTCGATCGATGGTGAATCTTATCCACCATCTCACTGATCTCATGGGTCGATTGCTGGGTTCTTTTTGCCAGTGACCTGACTTCGTTGGCCACGATCGAAAAGCCACGTCCATATTCACCCGCGCGAGCTGCTTCAATTGAGGCATTAAGGGCTAGCAAATTGGTCTGCTCCGCGATTGCCTGAATTGAGTTAACAATCAAGTTGACCTGATCGCTTTCACTATTCAGGCTATTAATGGCCTGGGCGCTTGTATCAAGTTCGTTGAAAAGCTGTGTGATACTTTCTGTTGTGTGATTAATCGCGGCTTGCCCATTTTGCAGGGCGAGGTGGGTTTGTGTGATCAGAAGGTTGCATTCGATGCCCTGTTCTTCTGCCGTGTGCACAGAGTGCGATAATTTTTCCATGTGATGGGTGGTAACTGAAGGTGTCCTATTCGAAAGGTACTGAGTATTGGGTTTATGCTGTTTAATCATCTCATTTATTTTTTTTATTAATTGCTCTGATGATTGCTCGATTGCGAACCATTTTTTTCGAGATTGTGTTTGGATCTGATTTAGTTGATCGGCTAATACTTCAATATTTCCGTTATTCAAAACAGATGTCTGTTTTATTTCATCGTTACTTCTCATGAATTCTTCAATATTATTTCTCAATAAATTTAGTGGTTTAGATATGTTTTTGTTATATATCCATGTGATTGACATGGAAAATAAGGTGGTGCTAATGAGGGCGAATAAAAAAATGAATAAAATTTCCCGGTTCAGGTCTGGATAGGTTTGATCTAATTCAAACTTATTAATTGAGGCGGTGAGGTGCCACTGGCCGCCGGGAGTTGCAATCGAGGTTGATGGTGACAGAATCGCGCGCTCCCCAGCCGTCGGTGGTAAGGCCTCCAATGTAACCGCTGACGGTATGATCGGCTTTGATTTAGCGCTACTACTCAGCGTGATACTCATGCGCTGGTCTTCAGGCATCACAATATCGTTAATCTGTTTTTGTGAAAGCTGGAATACCAATACGCCGATTTTATCTTTGCCATCGAAAATAGCACTGGCGATGAAGGCTGCAGGGCGCTCAAAATTTGCCCGGTACGTATGGAAGTCAATAAAAGTACTTTTGCCTGTTGAGGTGGCACGGTTGGTTTTTTTAAATAGTTGCGCCAATTTAGATTGTGCATGAGGGCCGTTCATTAGCGAGGTGGCAAAATCAATCTGCTTGTTGACTGAATAGATGATTTTTCCGTTTTCACTCTCAATCAGGAAGAGGTTTTCAAAGTGAAAACTGCCACTGAACGCTGCAATATGAGGATGGAATTTCTGGTGAGCCTTGCCGTAGTCACTACCCTCTAATAAGAGGCCGGTTTCATTTTGTGTTAAATCGGCTGCCAGGAATGTATATTGCAGCGCCAGCGTTTCGTTATCAAGTGAGTCGAGCAGTTGAGGCGTGTTTAATTGTTTACCGTGATTAAATTGTGCATATTGGTCATTATATGTTTGGTAGTATTGCGCGACTTTTTTCGCATAAGAACCTCTGATTTTGTCTAGTTGGCTGTCATATGATCTGAATGCGGGGATAAACTCACGCATAGCATCAATCATCATGCGGTTGTTGGCCTGTGTGATGACTTGTCTTTGAATGGTTGTGAAGTAATCTTCAAGACGCTGTTTTTGTTGGTCTCGTATCAGCAACAGTCTATTCTGCATGGCTTGCTGCTGCGTCATTCGATTGTTGTGCTCAACCGTATTAAACAGTGTCGCAACGGCCGCAACTGAGATCGCTACTGCCAGTAGAGCAGTGTAGATAATTAATGTTTTTCTCATTTTAATCAATTAACTAAAGTTAATAACAGATCTTGTTTATAGCCTGTTCGAGGCGATAATATACGTGCCAGATTAGTGGCGAATTACATTGTGAATGAGTTGAAATGCAAGTTATGTTCCCTATGTGTCACGAGGGGGCTTTCTGTGTGCTGCGATCCGCGTATAATGGCCAACCTGTCGTTTGTTGACCCCCTTAATTAATATAAAAATAACCAAGAATTTTATGATGCTGCAGATCTACAACACCCTTAACAACCAAAAAGAGCGCTTTGTACCGATTGAACCCGGCAAGGTGAAAATGTACGTCTGTGGGATGACGGTCTATGATTATTGCCATGTTGGCCATGCGCGCGTGCTGGTGGTGTTTGATGTGATTGCACGTTACCTGCGTGAAAGCGGCTACGAGCTGACATATGTGCGTAACATCACCGATATTGACGATAAAATCATCACTCGTGCCAATGAAAATGGCGAGACGATTGAGGCGCTCACCTCACGTTTTATTGATGCGATGCGTGAAGATGCCGCTGCGCTTGGAGTGTTGCCGCCTGATTCAGAGCCATGCGCGACCACCTCAATGGATCAGATCATCAAGATGATCGAAACCCTGGTAGAAAAGGGGTATGCCTACGCCGGTGATAATGGCGATGTCTATTACGATGTGAGCCGTTTTGATGGCTATGGTCAGCTTTCGGGTAAACGGATTGAAGACCTGCGCGCCGGTGAGCGGGTTGGAGTGAATAGTGCCAAAGATGACCCGCTTGATTTTGTATTGTGGAAATCAGCCAAGCCGGATGAACCAAGCTGGGAATCACCATGGGGCAATGGCCGCCCAGGCTGGCATATAGAATGCTCCGCGATGGCGACCGATTGCCTGGGGAACCATTTTGATATCCACGGCGGTGGGCGAGACCTGCAATTTCCGCATCATGAAAACGAGATTGCACAGAGTGAAGCCGCGACCGGTTGCCAGTTTGTCAATTACTGGATCCACAACGGCTTCGTGCAGATCAATGAAGAGAAAATGTCCAAATCACTGGGCAACTTTTTTACCCTGCGTGAGGTGTTAAAGACATATGCGCCAGAAGTGATCCGTTATTTTATTCTGGCCAGCCACTACCGCAGCCCGCTGAACTATGCGGATCAAAACCTTGATGGTGCCAAGCTGGCATTAGAGCGCTTCTACACCGCGCTACGCAGTGTTGATGCCGCGGTGGTGACAGATGGCGGTGAATACCAGGCGCGATTTCGTGCTGCAATGGATGATGACTTCAACACCCCAGAAGCACTCGCGGTGTTATTTGAAATCACCACTGCATTGAATCGCGCCAAGACTGATAAAGACGCCGAGCGGGCATCACTGCTGGCAGGCAATCTGCGTTATCTCGCGGGTGTGATCGGCCTGCTTCAAGGCGATGCAGATACCTTTTTAAAAGGCCACGCGGCTGCCGATGGCCTGGGTGATGAACAGATTGAAACCCTGGTGCAACAGCGCATCGCTGCCAAGCAGGCAAAAGAGTGGGGCGAAGCCGACCGCATTCGTGATGAGCTTCTGGAACAGGGAGTGATTGTTGAAGATGGCGCGGGTGGTAGTCGCTGGCGCAGGGAGTAGGTTATTAGTTGTGTGGCATCAGTACGCTTTACTGCAAATGGTGCTTGCTTAAGCGCTTTCCGTTATTCCAGGCTGCTTTTGGCAGCCTTACCTGAGGTGCAGAGGGAGAGGCCAACTAAAGAAAATGTGATGCGCGGCGTGCAGATGATTCTGTTGTTGCTGGAACCATATCGGCGTGTTCCGTCGTGAATCATTTTTGATAAGCCATTGATGTCAGAAATAATCAAAACAATATTAGGGGCTATTGGTATTGCGATTGCTGCGTTGTCGGCGTTGGTGATAATCGTAGACGGCGTTGCCATCATATTTACCTATGTCTCACTTCTGTTTGCACTGTTCTTAATCGGTGGTAAGAACAAGCGAATGCTAAAAGCTTATGGTGTTATGTTTATGCTCGCGCATTTTGTATTGGGTTGGCGAATAGTCATCGATACTAATAAAAATGATGTGCTCAACGGGGCGGTGCCGATGGACTTTCGATATTTTAGAGTCTGTAGTGATAAAATGTTTCAAAACATTGGTGAGTCCCAGGTTGAACTAACAGCAGAAAATAGAGCCGAATTCTCGAAGTGCATGAGCCAGTGAGCTTTGCAATAAGTGCTCGACTGGCTTGTTTTAAACAGCCTACAAAAGTTAATGGACAGTAATACAATATTGTTGCTATCTGTTAACGTCATTTTTTCAGCTACTGTTAGCAGGTGTTATGATGATGTTCATTCATTATGTGATACGAGCATTCCAGATTACGGTGTGCTTATGATGTGACGCAGCGTCTGCAGCGATGCTGTGCGCGATCAAATCAGTGGCTAAATTTTAAAAGGAGAGGGGCATGGATTCACGTGCAGCAGTAGCCTGGGGGGCTGGCCAGCCTTTAACAATTGAAACTGTGCAGGTGGCAGCACCCAGGGCAGGTGAAGTGCTGGTGAGGATGGTGGCGACTGGGGTGTGCCATACCGATGCCTTTACGCTGTCTGGTGCGGACCCTGAAGGTATTTTTCCATCAATACTGGGCCATGAAGGTGGCGGCATTGTGGAAGAGGTGGGGGAGGGTGTGACCACGCTGGCGCTGGGTGATCATGTGATTCCGCTTTATACACCGGAATGTGGCAGCTGTAAATTCTGCACCTCGGGTAAAACGAACCTTTGTCAGGCGATTCGCGCAACGCAGGGCAAGGGATTGATGCCTGATGGCTCTTCGCGTTTTTCCTGTAATGGCAAAACCATTTACCATTATATGGGAACGTCTACTTTCTCGGAATATACGGTGGTGCCTGAAATTGCACTGGCAAAAATCAATAAAGCGGCACCGCTAGATAAGGTCTGCCTGTTAGGCTGTGGTGTTACCACGGGTATTGGTGCGGTACTCAATACTGCAAAAGTAGAAGCGGGATCAACGGTGGCTGTCTTTGGCCTGGGCGGTATTGGTTTGAGTGTCGTTCAGGGATCGGTGATTGCACAGGCAGCGCGTATTATTGCCATCGATATTAATGAAGAGAAGTTTGAAATGGCTCGCCAGCTTGGCGCGACGGATACGATAAATCCCAACGATTATGAGGTGCCGATTCAGGAGGTTGTGGTTGATTTAACGGATGGCGGTGTCGATTACTCATTTGAATGCATTGGTAATGTAGGTCTGATGCGCTCGGCACTGGAATGTTGTCATAAAGGCTGGGGTGAATCCGTGATCATTGGCGTAGCCGGTGCGGGAGAAGAGATTTCAACCCGCCCCTTTCAATTAGTGACGGGTCGTATATGGAGAGGTAGCGCGTTTGGGGGTGTTAAAGGGCGCACCGAACTACCGAGTTATGTTGAACGCTATATGGCGGGTGAGATTAAGGTGGACGAGATGGTGACACATACCATGCCACTGGATGATATTAATCGTGCCTTTGAGTTGATGCACGAAGGCACCAGTATTCGCTCGGTTATTTTGTTCTAGTTACCATTATCTGGATTCGCTGTTTATGGAACAGTTAAAGACACATTCTAAAATCCGTTGTTTTGACGGTTGGTTATATAACTGCTCGCACCACTCTGCGTCGTGCAGTAGTGAGATGCGCTTTGCGATTTTCTTGCCACCACAGGCTGAAACTGAGCCTGTGCCAGCTCTTTACTGGTTATCTGGACTCTCCTGTACTGAAGAGAATTTTATGGCAAAGGGCGGCGCGCAGCGTCTGGCATCTGAGTTAGGGGTGGCGCTGATTGCAGCGGATACCAGTCCCCGCAATACCGGTATTGCGGGTGAAGACGATAACTGGGATCTGGGCAGTGGCGCCGGATTTTATGTCAACGCCACCCAGCCGGGCTGGTGTGAGCATTACCAGATGTATGATTATGTTACGCAGGAACTGCCTGTACTGATAGAAACACAGTTTGCAGTAGACCCCAGCAGGAAGTCTATTTTTGGCCACTCGATGGGCGGGCATGGTGCGTTGATTGCTGCATTGAAAAATCCATCGCTCTATCGTTCTGTCTCTGCATTTTCTCCTATCTGTGCACCGAGTCACTGTCCGTGGGGTGAAAAAGCATTTGGAAATTATCTGGGGGCTGACCACACTGCCTGGGCCGCTTATGATGCAACCTTGCTAGTACAGGATCATATACTTGAAAACACCATATTAATTGATCAGGGGAATGCTGATGCTTTTCTTGATCAACAGTTAAACCCTTTAGCATTTAAAGCGGCCTGTGAGGTATCGGGTCAGGCGTTAACGTTACGATTCCATGATGGTTATGACCATAGCTACTTTTTTATAGCCACTTTTATGGAAGACCATTTACGTTTTCATGCAAACTATTTACTGGATCAACGCTGAAGGTGTGGTGGTGATTGTTTTTACCAATAGTCGAAAAGCTTTTAAGATGGTTGATGCTATGATGGCTGCGTCTATTGGTGATCGCTATCCTTCATATGACTGGTTTTAAGTTCTCGAATAACTTGTTTTTAAGTAGTCTACAAACACCCTTAATTTTTGCGGTATGTAGTCCATCTTCTGATAATAGGCCCATGCCTGGAATATTTTGCTCTGATGGTCGGGTAAAACAGGGACTAATTCTCCGCGCCTCAACTCTTCGCTAATAAGCAGGGCAGGGATATATACAATGCCCTGTCCCAGCACTGCGGCGTTGATGAGCACTTCGGTATTGTCTGAAGGCAGGGCGTTAGTGATAGTAACGGATTTGTTGTGTTCAAATGCCCAGCTCACATCTTGTTGTGCCCCATAGGCGAGGCATTGATGTTGCGATAAAGTCTCGATCGCTTCAGGTGTGCCATGTCTGGCCAGGTATGCTGGAGATGCAAACAGGCGGTTACGATAATCACATAGCGGTATGCCGACTGTAGTGCCTGAGTCACAGGTTTCTAATTTTCGGCAGATAGAAATGTCTGCGTCAAACAGTGGCAATTGTTCGTAGGCAGTTGCTTGCAGTACTACCTCAATACCTTCGTATCGATCTTTAAACGTTAGCACTTGCGGTAATAACATACGGCTTAATAGTGGTTGTGGTGCCGCAATGGATAATTTTCCTTTGGGGGTTTTACCCAAATTGCTGGTTTCGTCCAGCAGGGTTTGCCATTGGCTACTGAGCGGGCATATCTGCTGGTAGAATCTGTCGCCTGCCTCTGTAAGGGAGATGCGCCGGGTAGTACGCCGTAGTAATTGCACTCCTAATTGTTGCTCTAGCTCTGCGAGGCGTTTGCTGACTACGGATGGACTTATCGACATTGCGCGTGCAGCGGCCGCCAGCGAGCCCTGCTCAACGACCTGTTTAAACAGCAGTGCGCGATTAAATGCATCCATAAAGGGTATTGCCTATATTTTGATTCATTCTATTTTGAGATTAGTCTATTTCAAGTCTGACTAATTATCTCTGTTTTAGAAATACCCTATCATAGATGCTTTGATAATAAAGTGAATAATGGGGAATGAATATGTCCGTAATTGAAATTGTTAGCTGGAAAGCAAAACCCGGCGTGGCTGATGAAGAGATGCAGGTGGCACTGGCCGCTATGGTACCGGATCTTAAGGCCTTACCTGGGTTTCTGTACCAGTCGGCAGGTAAAGACTCGCAAGGTCGCTGGGTTGATGTCTACTATTGGGACAGCGCTAAGGATGCCCATGCTTCAAATGAGTTGATGGCTGACAAGGCCTCACTGGCGACTTTGTTAGCACTGGTCGAGATGGATACTATCTGCATGGAAGTGATCGAACCGCTGCAGGTATCGTCTGATACTGTTACGCTGGGTAAAAAAGATGAGTTATGTTAGTCAGCCATTCGATACCATCAATCATAGCTCATTTATTTAGCAGCTGAGGCAGGCTGCTGGCAGGAGGATGACAGTGTACTAGCTCCACATCTGACCCCATCCTGCGTATAATCACGCTACTGTGTTAATTATCTCCCATAATGTCTCTATTGCTGTTGATGAAATCGAATTGTCTGCGATTCGAGCGCAGGGTGCTGGCGGTCAGAATGTGAATAAAACTTCGTCTGCGATCCATCTGCGTTTTGATATCAATGCATCATCACTCCCTCAGTTTTATAAAGAGCGGCTGTTAAGTCTGAAAGACCGCCGTGTTGCGAAAGAGGGGGTGATTGTGATCAAGGCGCAGCAATTTCGCACGCAGGAAAAAAACCGTGGAGATGCATTGGCACGTCTGCAGGCGTTGATTAAATCCGTCTCGGTGGTGCAGAAAACAAGGCGGCCCACCCGCCCCACAAAAGGGTCGCAGACGCGGCGAATGGACAGCAAGACGCGCCGCAGCCGAACAAAAGAGTTACGTAGTAAGGTGGTGGAGTAAGCCATCATGAAAAAATATGCTGAGAGCTTTGGCTGAACAAACTGGAGTATTTGCTAATGAATAGCAAAAGTAGTGAATTGACCTGTAACACTGGCACTATCTGGAAACGTGGCCTGTATATGTTGCTGTTTGCATTTTTAATCGGGGTTGTAAAGTTTGTCACGTTTTCAGTGGTGGTGCTGCAGTTCTTTTTGGTACTCATCAATGGTGCACCGAATAGTCAGCTGCTGGCCTTTGGGAAATCCCTCAGCCGTTACACCTATCAAATTATGCTGTTTTTGACCTTTAATAGTGAAACCCAGCCTTATCCCTTTAGTGAATGGCCGTCAGACCATAAAGCCTTAGATGAATAAGGCGCGGGTTCTTGAGCAGCTGATTGCTGCGTTACAACATGATTTAAATGCACTCCAGACAGCGGTAAAGGTGGCCCACGAAAGCGCGACTCATGGTGAGAGTGCCGCGGAAAATAAGTACGATACGCGTGGGCTGGAGGCAGCATATCTGGCGCATGGGCAGGCGATGCGCGCGATGGAGATTGAAACCGCACTGTTGAGTTTTGATGGGATCCCGCCCAAAAGCCTGACCACTCACAGTCGCGAGGTCGGCATCCATTCTTTTATGCAGTTAGAAGATCAGGCCGCTACCACGCGTTGGCTCTGGCTGGGTGCTGATGCGGGCGGCCTTAAATTTTCATTCGATAGCTATGACGCAATGGTCGTTACCCCCAGCTCACCGCTCGGCGCTGCGTTGATGGGGCGAGCACAGGGTGATGTGATTGAGCTGCGCGTGGCTGATAATCTAATGGAATATGAGATCATCGCGCTTTATTAGTCTCCCCTCTATAAGTAGCCATTAATTATGAGCAATAGGGAAAGGTCATGTGGAATCTATACCCAAAGCGTCAGATCGAATATTATAAATTGCTGATCATCCTCTTTGGACG
>UOFQ01000089.1_pt1 | contig 16696 bp, 17 predicted proteins | sample 1988961 | NCBI WGS metagenome assembly UOFQ01 (sample SAMEA4712195, study PRJEB27164) | hydrothermal vent metagenome | biome: marine basaltic hydrothermal vent biome; feature: marine hydrothermal vent; material: mineral | place: Pacific Ocean | collected 2011-06-14/2011-07-23 | depth 1719 m | reverse complement strand
CTACTCACCCCCCTTTGAAAAAGGAGGAGGGCTAAGGGGCGAGTAGTTACATTTAACCATTTATTCGTTGAGCTGTGGTTGGGATTGGGGCGGTCTCTTCTGGTAGGCGAGTCGATACAGCACGGGCAGCACCAGCAGGGTTAAAATAGTGGATGAGATGATCCCGCCGATCACAACGGTTGCCAATGGTCGTTGCACTTCTGCGCCAGTGCCAACATTGAGTGCCATTGGAATAAAACCAAGGCTGGCGACCAGTGCGGTCATCAATACTGGGCGCAGTCGTGTAATGGCTCCTTCAATAATGGCTTGTTCTACTTCGATTCCGCGAGCAACCAGGTCGCGAATAAAGGAGAGCAAAACCACGCCGTTGAGCACGGCAACACCGGATAGCGCGATAAAACCAACGGCAGCTGAGATTGATAACGGCAGGTCTCGCAGTGCGAGTGCGGCAACGCCACCCGTGAGTGCCAGTGGCACGCCAGTGAAGACCAGGGCGGCATCTTTTATTGAATTAAACACCATAAAGAGTAGCCCAAAGATGATCAGTAAGGTTAGTGGTACCACAACCGAGAGGCGCTTTGAGGCAGAGATCATCTGTTCAAAGGTGCCGCCATAGCTAAGCCAGTAACCGGCGGGCAGGGTGACCTCCTGTGCGACTGTGCGTTGTACCTCTTCGACAAAGCCGCCCAGATCCCGTCCGCGTACGTTGGCGGTGACCACGATACGGCGCTTACCATTTTCACGACTGATCTGATTAGGGCCGAGTGTGATTTCGATATTGGCAACTTCCTGTAGTGGGATGGAGCGTGGTGCATTGCTGAGTGTGTTCTCTATTCCTGAGTGGTTGTCTCTCTCGTACTGGGTTAATAGAGGTAACTGAATGGGCAGGCGCGCTAACGCATCGAGATCGGTGCGCAGTGACTCGGGCAGACGAACGACCAGCTCAAAACGACGGTCTCCTTCAAATATCTGTCCAGCGACTGCGCCGCCAATCGCGATCCGTAACGTTTCCTGTATGGTTGCGATATCCAGACCATAATGGGCGAGGCGTTCTCGGTCGGGTACGATGGTGAGCAGTGGCAGCCCAGTGACCTGTTCGGTACGCGCATCAGCAGCGCCGTTGACCCCGGCGACGACGCCTTCAATCTCTTCTGCCAGTGTCACCAGCGTATCGAGATCATCACCGTAGACTTTAACGGCGAGATCAGAGCGCACACCCGAGATGAGTTCATTAAAACGCATCTGAATCGGTTGGGTGAATTCATAGTTGTTACCCGGAATGGTTTTGGCGGCGGCCTCCAGTTGTGCCACCAGCTCTGCTTTGGGTTTGCGTGGGTCGGGCCATTCACTGCGTGGTTTCATCATCACAAAGGTATCTGCCACACTGGGTGGCATCGGGTCGTTGGCGATCTCTGCGGTGCCAATTTTGGTAAAGACGTGGGAGACCTCAGCAAATTTGCTCAGCCTGTTTTCAAGGATAGTCTGCATTTCTACTGCCTGGCTTAGACTGGTGCCGGGGATACGCAGTGCGTGCAGCGCAATATCGCCTTCATCGAGACTGGGCATAAATTCACTACCCATGCGGGTGATCTGAATGCCAGCGACGATCACCAGTATCATCGCAACGGCGACGACTGGCATACAATGGCGCAGTACCCAATGGAGTGCCGGCTGATAGAGTCGGCGTGCTGCGCGCATAATAAAGTTTTCTTTTTCATCAACAGGTCCGCGTACAAATAGTGCCACGGCTGCCGGTATTGCAGTGAGTGATAGAATCAGCGCGGCCCCGAGTGCCATGATGACGGTGAGTGCCATCGGGTGAAACATCTTTCCTTCGACACCATCGAGGGCGAAAATGGGGATGTAGACGATCATAATAATGAGGACGCCGAAGACGCTGGGGCGGATCACCTCGGCAGTCGCCTTACGCACGATCATTAAGCGCGTTGCGAGATCGGGCAGGGTACTGTTTTTGCGTTGATAGATGGCGAGGTGGCGTAGACAGTTTTCGACGATGATCACCGCACCATCGACAATCAGGCCAAAATCGAGCGCGCCAAGGCTCATCAGATTACCGGAGGTGCGTGATTGCACCATACCGGTGATGGTCATTAACATCGCGACAGGAATCACGGCTGCGGTCACCAGTGCTGCCTTCCAGTTGCCGAGCAACAAAAACAGAATGACGATGACAAGCAGCGCGCCTTCAGTGAGGTTTTTTTGCACCGTGGCGATCGCTTTGTCGACCAGTGCGGTACGATCGTAAAGTGGTGTGAGTTCAATGCCATCGGGCAGCGATGGTTTAATGGCTTCCAGGCGCTCGGCGGTGGCGCGCGCCACCACGCGACTGTTTTCTCCCATCAACATAAAGACAGTGCCCAGCACTACCTCTTTGCCATTTTGCGTGGCTGCTCCTGTGCGTAGCTCGCTGCCGAGCGTGATCTCTGCGATCATGGATAGTTTAATGGCGACACCATTGCGCCTGGCAACAGTGATGGCGCGAATATCATCCAGGTTGGCGAGTTGCCCTGGTGAACGCACCAGATATTGCGCGCCAAAGCGTTCAATGTAACCGGCGCCGCTATTGAGGTTGTTGCGCGCGAGGGCGGCCATCACCGCTTGCAGGCTAAGGTTGTAGGCGAGTAGCTTGTCGGGGTCGGGCAATACGTGAAACTGTTTGCTATAGCCGCCAATGGTATTGACCTCGACTACGCCCGGTGTCTGGCGCAATTGTGGTCGTACGATCCAGTCCTGCACGGTGCGTAATTCCATTGGGTCATGTGCTGTACCATCCTTGCTGGCGATGGTGTACATGAAAATTTCACCGAGCCCGGTCGCGATTGGCCCCATTGTTGGTTCGATGCCCGTTGGCAGGCGTCCCTTTACTTCTGAGAGGCGCTCGTTGATCAGTTGTCGCGCTAAATAAATATCAGTGCCATCTTTAAACACCACGGTGACCTGCGATAAACCATAGCGTGAAATCGAACGGGTGTAGTCAAGGAATGGAATCCCTGCCATTGCGGTTTCAATTGGGAAGGTGATGCGTTGCTCGGACTCTAGTGGCGAATAGCCAGCCGCTTCGGTGTTGATCTGTACCTGTACATTGGTGATGTCTGGTACCGCATCAATGGGTAATTTTTGATAGTTGTAGAGGCCGAGGGCGGTGAGCGCAACGACGGCGACCAGCACTAACCAGCGATGGTCGAGTGAAAAGGCAATCAAGCGGTTTATCATATCAATACGTCCTGTTAATTCTGCTTAGTGATCGTGGCTGGCACCGGACTTTTCGATGTCGGCCTTGATCAGGTAGCTGTTATGAGTGACGTACTCCGTGCCCACTTTCAGGCCATTCAGTACTTCGGTCCAGTGGTTGTCACTGCGGCCTAATTCGAGCATGCGAACTTCATAGGTGTCATCAAAGCGCGCAAATACGACCTGAAAATCACGGAACCCCTGAATGCCTGATTTTTTGACTGCGAGCGGTACCCTCTGTTGTGCGATGGTGACACTGCCGCGGACAAATTGTCCCGGTCTGAAAAGGCCGGCTCTGTTGGTTAGTATTACGCGTGCCTGAGTACTTTGACTGGCGTTGGCTGCGATGGGTGATATCCAGGAAATCTTTCCTGTCACCGCTTCCCCGCTTAACGTTTCGATCTGAACAGCCTGGTCGAGTTTGATTAGCGAGAGGTCTTTGTCGAAGATATCCAGTTCGACCCACACCCTGGATAGATCGATGATGGTAAAGAGTGATTCATTACCGGTCGCTTCACCAAGCTGAAGATTACGTTGTGTAATGATGCCGCTGATGGGGGCCTTTAATGGATAATTTTGCAGGCTTTCATTGCTTTGAATGTTTGCCAGTGTGTCACCACGACGAACGCGTTGTCCTAGTGTTTTCTCTATTGTTTTTACGACGCCGGGGAAGCGTGCGCGCACCTGAGAGAGACGGTCTGGATCGGCCTGCACTTGCCCCGTCAGGTTTAATGTTTCTTTGATTGTTTGAGGCCCTGCAGCGGCAGTTTTAATGTCGCTCGCGCTGGCAATCTCGTTAGTGATCTGTACGCGTCCTTCATGAGTTTGATACTGCCATTCATAGCGTTTTTCCAGATAGCTTGCAGTGACGGTGACATCAAAGGAGTGTGGTTCGGTCACTTCACCTATGCCGCGCAGATAGCCCTCTTTGGGTTTAAAGTGAAAGGTGTCGATTTGACCACCCAGGCGTGACAGCTCTATTTCCAGTGAGACATCAGACGGGGAAACTGCCTTGCCATGATCATATGCATAGATGTGGAATTCTGCAGGCAGACCCTGTTCAAAAAGCGTTATCTCAATTGCAAAGTTTTCCTGCTGGAGCAGGCGGCCACCCATGGGGCCTTTGACGATGTTCTCTTCGTCATCGTGATGGGTTTCATCGGCATGACCGTGGTGATCATCATGGCTGTCGTGATGAGTGGGGCTGATCAATAACCACGCAGCAAAGAGTGCGCCGCCTAAAATGATAATAAATGTGATGACAATATTTTTGTTCATGGCTGAACTCCAGCGTGCAGTTGAGTGCCGATTAAGCGTTCGATCTCGATTTGATGGCGATGGTAGTTGGCGGCAGTGATAATGGTTTCAAGGCGAGCATCAAGCAGCATTTGCTGCGCATCGCTCCACTCCAGCAATGAGAAACGGCCTCGTTTATAGCCGCTTTCATAATCACTGGCGGCCTGTTCTGCCTGCGGGGTGATCTGTTCCGTTAGCACCTTATATGCTGTCTGTGCATGTAATAATTCTTGATAAATTTTGTACAGGCGGCTATACAGAGCAAGGCGCTGTTGCTCATGGCGTAACGGGTTTTGTTGCATCAAATGCTGACGTTCTTCTACATAGGGTTGTGCACGAGTGCCTGCTCCGAATGGAAGGCTAGCAGAGAAGAGTAGTGCGGCGTCTCCTGGGTCATTGAAGTGACGAACCCCTGCAGAGAGTTCAATATTTGCGTTGCCACGACTTTGTGCCTGGCGTAGACGCGCCTGTGAAAATTTTTCTTCAGTTGCAAAGCGAACCAGGTCCGGGTTGTCCGTTAATAGTGTTTCGAGCTGCTCGAAAGGTGCAGGCGTTGGCAGCTGAAACAGCGCGGCTTGCGCTGTGGTGAATTGTGGTGTGGTACTGCCCCAGTGACGACTTAGCTCTATACGAGATGCAGCAAGTTCATGTTCTGCATGCTCTAGTTCTATGGTTGCCCGTGCCAGTGTAATCGTCTGGCGGCGTTGTTCTGCTATATGGCTACGTCCCGCTGTGACTCGCTGCGTGACTATTTTGTGAGTTCGTTCCACCAATGCCAATTGATCCTCGGCAATACGTAGGCGATGTTGGTCAACGACAACGTGTAAGAATTGTCCTGCCACTCTGGCCAATAGATCAAGCCGCTGGCTATCTTGCTGGTTAAGTAAAAGGTTGGCGCGCTGCTGTGCGACTTCGCTACGTGACGTGCGTGTGCTTTTTGCTTCTAATATTTTTGCCACACTTAAGGTGGTTTCAAGTTGACGGGTGCCGCTATGGTCGCCGCTGCCTGCAAAATTTTCTAACGCTAATGTAACTTCAAATGGTTTGTTTTGCTGGGCCTGTTTGATGCGACTGATGAGTGCTTTGGCGGCGTAACCATCGACCGCTAGTTGCACATTATTTTCCAGCACCTTAATGATGACCTGATTAAGGGTGATGGGGCTGGCGGCGGAAGTCTCTTTGGCATGAGCCATCGGCCACGCGCCTAACAGCAGCGCGAGGGTTATCCAATATCGCATTTTAATACCTTGTCTGTATGAAGACACATAGCAGTACAAATAGCGTTTGCTTTGTGGCTTATCGTTATTTAAAAGCTCAACGAGCTGAGGTGAAATCCCATTTTCGGTGCATTAACCCGCACGCCGAAATGGTGTTGCCAGTCTGTGTTGTTTAGAGAGGGGGAGCGCGTAGTTGCGGAGGAGGTGCGATATGCCAGCGAATAAACAGGACTTCACTGTTAAGTCGTTTTAAATATTGAGAGAGGGGCGAGCGTGACAGAATAATTGTCAGCATAGTTAACAGAGCAATGGCTAGTAATATCTTCGAAAAATATTTGCTTAGCCCATCTGGGGTAATATCGATGGCAGTGGCTTCAACGTTGTTGTGCTGGTGACCCGAGTCTGCTTCTATATCATGGATATTAGCGAAATGTGTCTGGTGATGGATATTCTGATCGCTATGTTGCTGTTGGTCATGGTCATGCTGATGATCACCATTCACGTGAAGGTGATGTTGCATCGTTAAGGCATATAGCAGTGCTAGTATCAGGGTGATGGCCCAGAGAAGGGAATTAGACTTAATGGTTTTGTGTAGCTGCTGCATGTTAGCGATTTAAACCGGGATGGGTGGTGGTTGTCAAGAAGAGCATGTTCCGGCGCCAGTTTAATGTTCACCTGGCCCCTGTATACCAAGGGCTGCGGCAAGACAGATAATGGTGATGAAAAGCAGTGCATCGAGCGACAATACCCGCTGAAAGCGCCCGCTGGCGGCAGGTTTTCCTGTCATCGCGGGAATAATGATGAAACGGTTGCTGGCACCGATCACCATCATCATGACGACAAAAGCGAATTTAATCATCAGTGTGATGCCGTAGTCTGTCTGCCACAGTTCGGCAATTGTTTCGAGGCGGTGCCATGCGTTGAGCAGGCCGGTGCTGATGACGAGCGCAAGGGCGACGGTGGCGAGGGAGGAGAGACGATCTGCGCTGCTACAGATGATCTTATGCATTGCGTTACTCTGTTGTCGTAGCGTGCTGATGATGACGAGATAGGCGATGACCGCACCTCCCCATAGACAGCCGCCGATGATATGGGTGCTATTGGTGAGGTTGTCGAGCGTGAATAGTCCTTCATCACCTGCATGGCTAGTGGCGCTAATATAGAAGGCGATAGCGGCGCTGGCTGCAATCAAAAGTACGCCGCTGAGAGGTGGTGTTGTTTTACGGATGAAGAGCCAGAGTGTCATCATGATGACAAGTGCGATGGCCCGTCCTGCCCATAAGCTGCCGAAGTGACTTTTCTCGACCACTTTTTCCACAAATGGAAAGGCTTCTAGCAGTGAGACATCGGCCATGGTGGCGGACCGCATGAGTAGTACCACGGTGGTCGTGATGAGCAGTATGATGAGCGCGCCATCGATCATGAAGCGAAGTTTGGGTTGTACTAAGGCGCGCGCGTGGTGGTCTTTGAGTAGCCAGATGAAGGCAGCACTTGCGCCGATGATCGTCGCAAGTGCGAGGCGGTCAAGCGCGATCAGGATGGTATCAAGCAGTGAAAACTCCATTGATAGCGCTTATTGCAGGCTATTTAACACTGAAGTGACTGTTGCCCTTAATCCGATGGCCATCATGTGCAACGATATTCCACTTAATCTTATATGTGCCCGATGGCAGTGGTTTTAATGTTACTTTAAGTGTTTTAGGGTCATCGTTGATATGGCTAACCTCACCATCATCCATACGTGCCCCATCTGCACTTTTGACTTCAATCTTGCTCCAGTCCGTTTCGACACCGCCACTGAACCACAGTTGCAGACTTTCAGGGGCAGGCGAAACCGTATCCCCTTTTGCAGGGATGCTTTTATCCAGATGGACATGCCCCCATGAAACAAGTGGAAACATCAGTAGTAGTAACAGGCAGCTAGAGAGGGAGGCTCTTTTGATTGTATTCATCGCAATGTCCTTGTCTGTTCAGTTTCTTTAATCATATAGCGTTATGATTGAAAAAACCTGGTGTTTTGGCTGTAACTATTCAACTCATCCCTGATTTGTCCGGGATTTGTCCGATTACGGTGTCAAAAATTCTCATTTACACCTGTAAACTGCGAATTTTTTCCTTGTACTCGAACAAATCAGCGGCGATCTGACCCGTTACTATTTCATTTTTCACTATGCTGAATAGTTACTTTTCGTTTCCGCGGTTGTCGGTTAGTTGCGCTTGTGGTTGAGATGAAGTTGTCCCTCTTCACGGAATGTCCCCTGTATCAGAATGTAATCAAAATGCTCACCATCTTCATTGAGGGCACCAACGCCATCGGTTTCAATAAAACCATCCTGCAGTGTGAAGTAGAGTTTTTCACCACTCACGGTACCGTGCATCTGTTTGCTCGCCATGCCAAAGAGATTAAAGCCGGTTGCGATGAATTTTTTCCCTTTTTGTATCGCTTCAAAGCGGGTGCCGCTATCATCATACCAGGTACCACTCAGATTGATGGCGGGAGGCTGAAGGGTTGCGGGCAGCGCGACAGATATTGTCTCAACAGGCTCTTTAGCTTCAGACACTGGTTTCGGTTTCGGTGGTGTGACCGCAGCAGTGGCCTGTGCTGGTTCAGCAGCTGGGCTGATGGGCGTCTCGTCAATGAAAAGCGATGCGGTGATCATTAACATCATGACAATGCCCGCAGCAATCACGCTGTTTTTTAATGAGCGGCTTTTCACGGGGGGCGTGTCATTAGTGGCGGTTTTATCTGAAGGGGGTGTTTTGTTGTCAGCCATTTCAAGGTTCTCGGGTTGAATTGTTGGTTTTATATTTCGGCAATACATATTAACTTTGTTAATTGCCAGGTGTTTCGTGGTACGTTGTCGCTTAACTTCAGGGCACCTCTATTCATTCATGAACATGCATCTTGAACCCCAAATCCATCACAGCGGCGTTACAAATCTTGCCAATAGGCTTGCTATTGCCTACGATTCGCTCCTTGAACTGTGGCAAATTTGGGTATCGAATCTGCTGCGCTCAGAATTAATAGGTGCCCTTAAGAGTACGAATGGTAAACGAATGAAAAACAGGGGGGAAGGGATGGGGGTAAAAGTAACCACAATATGGGGTTTGTTAGGGGTAATGGCGCTTTTGAGCGGCTGTGCGACGAATTCAATATTTAGTTCGTACCCTTCTCAGGTTGAAAATATCAAACTTCAGGTCTCGATTGGGGATTTTGTGGGTGCGCAGGCTGTGTTGGCTAAAAAGAGCATGGGTGCGGATAAAATGCTCTATTTGATGGAGCGCGGGCGTATCTCGCAGATGGCGGGCGATACTGAAGCGAGTATCCAGGATTTTCAGGCTGTTTTAGACGAGTTTGAGGCTAAAGAAGCGGCGGCAAAGATCACGGCGAGTGGTGTGACGAGTGGTGTGGGGGCTGTGATGTTAAATGAAAATGCGATTCCTTATCGGGGTGATGTCTATGAACGGGTTTTTGTTCATAGTTTTCAGGCGTTGAATTTTCTTGGTGAACGAAATCTGGATGCGGCTGCCGTTGAGGTAAGACGCGCTAATCTGGAACAGAAACTTGCGTTACAGGAGAATGAAAATGAGTTGATCGAGGCGGAAGAAAAGGATGAAAAGGCTAAAATTCTGAGTGAAAACAGAGGGTATGAGTCGAAGTTTCCTGCATTAGCCACGATCGCGGGCAGGGTGAAGAACTCTTTTCAGAATGCCTATTCATTTTATATTTCGGGATTAATCTATGAGATCAATGGTGATGCGAACGACGCTTACATCGATTATAAAAAAGCATTAGAGATCTATCCAGGTAACAGTTATATACGGGGTGATGTGGCGCGCCTGGCAAAACGGCTGTCAATGGAAGAAGATTTTGAGCAGATAAAAGACTCGGTCTCTCCTGCTAAAATGGCGTCTCTGGAGGAGGGTGAGGGTAAACTGGTCGTGCTCTATGAACAGGGGTATGTGCCTGAGAGGCAAGAGGTCAATGTTCTTTTCGATATCATGGGTGTACCTAACAATATGGTATTTCCTACTTACTATGAGCGAGCGCTTCCTAATCGTTCGCTGGTGATTGGTCTTGCGGGTGATCGCCTGGGTGAGACCGAGACGGTTGTGCAGCCGTCGGCTCTGGCAGCCAGGGCACTTTCAGATCGTCTGCCAGGAATGATTGTCAGGCAGGGATTGCGCATTATTGCACGAGAAAAAATGAAGGATAACCAGATTAACAGCGCTTTTGGGGCACTTGCTGGGCTCGGGCAATTTTTTCTGAATCGTGCGGATCTTCGTAGCTGGTTAATGTTACCGGCCGAGGTACAGATTATGCACGCGCCAGCCAGGCATGGTGAGCAGGTACTGACACTGCGCAATGGCAGCGTTAGTTCTGATGTGGTGATTAATATACAACCCGGAAGGACAACCGTCGTGCATGTGATTGAAGCAGGTGGGCAATTGCATTCACGTGCGGTAACAATATAGAATGATTCTAAATGTAATCTTGTAATCGGCTTCGTGTAAGTGGTAAGTGGAGTAAATATGAAAGCTAATCATTTTTTTAAACGGGTTTATGGCGTGATCTTTCTACTCGGGCTGTTAACCGCCTGCAGTACCTCTGGAATTGAGGCAATTGGTACGCCGGGAGATCCTGATGTAAAAAAACATTTATTGATTCATAACGATTCACTCGCCAATCAAATCACTATTTCTGATATGCGTAGTCGTACAGTGCATAATGGGGACTTATTAGAGGTGAGCTTAACGCTTTCTAATCTAACTAGCAGAGATAAAGCGGTGCAATACCGTTTTAGCTGGTTTGATGGTGATGACTTTGAAATTGAGGCTGGTGTCGAGGGCTGGACCCCCGTTAGTTTGCACGGCAAGGGGAGTGTTAGTATTAATGGACTGGCACCCAATAGTTCAGTAAAAAGTTACCGATTAAATGTAAAGGGGCAATAAATGTTGATGAAAAAACGTTCGGCTATATATGGAGTTCCATTGATGGTGGCTTCATTGCTGCTGTTGCAGGGGTGTGCCACTAAAGTCGCTTATCAGGGTGCTACTGATGTTGAAACTACCAGCATTGATTTTGGTTCCACTGATCTGCAGCAAATTGCAGTTAAGATGGTTGATTCCGTGCTCTCGTTTCCACCGATTGTACAGGTAACCAATGAACGACGCCCGGTGATGTTTGTGGATAAAATTAAAAATAAAACCACTGAGCACATTGATACTGAATCGATTACAGACACAATTTCTACGCGTATTTTGCGTTCAGGGAAATTTCGTTTTGTTGATATGGATAAGATAGCTGAAGTGAGTCAGCAGATGGATTTTCAGAATAAAAGTGGCATGGTTAATCAAAATACAGCGGCACAGATTGGACGTCAGATTGGTGCAGAGTACATGATGTATGGGAATTTGAGTAGTATTGTGAAAAAGACCAAAAAGGTGAAAGATGTTTATTACAAATTTACGCTGAAAATGATGCACCTTGAAAGTGGTATTATTGAGTGGTCGGATGAAAAAGAGATTCGTAAAACACGTGAAAAATCAATGTTTGGAATGTAATGGTATGACTATATTTAGAAAAACAGCCTTAGCCGCCCTGTTATTAGTGCCACTGTCTGGCCATGCAGCATCAGATATAAAGGTTAGCCATAGCCAGGCGGGGCAGGGAAAAGCGCCTTATGTTGGGATTAGCCTGGGCGGTGCTGATTATGATCTGGCAAATGATAGCTCGCCTTCATTTTCTATTTTTGGTGGCATGGCATTGAATGAGCTGTTAGCGATTGAACTGGGTATGATTGATTTTGGTGATGCTACTAATGCAGCCATAAAAAGTGAAGCGAGTGCCTTTTACGGCAGTGTGCTTGCTAATGGTGCACTGTCGAGTGAGTTAAGTGCTTTTGTTCAGTTAGGTCTGGCGAGCTGGGATTATGATGTGGCAAGTGCAAGTGATTCCAGTGTCGATGTCTTTTGGGGGCTTGGTTTGAATTATGATGTTAGTCAAGGTCTTGCGGCCCGACTGGCAATTCAGCAATTTTCCATCGATGCTAGTTTCGGGAGTAATTCGATAGAAGAGGATATATTGAATATAAGCCTTGGTTTGATCTATCGCTTTTAATCGTGTTGTAGCGGTGTGAAAAGCTCCGCTATAGCATAACGGCACAGAATGAGTCTTGCCGGAATCCTGATGCTGAGTGTTTCTTCGCGCTATCCCTGCTGCCATTCGTTATAGTCTGCTTTAGCGGATTCAACATTGGGGCAGGTTTAGACTGAGGCGCCATTTATTAGCATTAATGTGGCTGTTTTGTCTGGCCATACTTGAATGTAAAAATTCATTTGTATTTTATGAGTCTGCGAGACTACTGGGTAAAATGATAGTGCTGTTAAAAAATGATTATTTTTTAATGACAATCGGTTTTCAGAGTGAAAGTTTTGTCAAACAATAGAGGATAGGGCATGGCTGAAGAAACGCGTCATAAGGTTGTCATCATTGGCGGTGGTACTGGAGGAATCGCGGTGGCGGCTCACCTGCTAAAGGCGGTTGAAAACCTTGATGTTGCGATTGTTGAGCCTGCGGATACTCACTATTATCAGCCTGGTTGGACCTTTGTTGGCGCCGGGATTATTAAGGCAGAAAAAACCGCGCGCAGCATGGAATTAGTGATCCCGAAGGGGGTTAAGTGGATTCAGGATGGGGTGAATGCAATAGACCCGGACAATAAATTGTTGGCGCTGGCCTCGGGTGGCTCGCTAGGTTATGACTTCCTGATCGTCGCAGCGGGTATCAAGACCGACTGGGATAGCATTCCAGGGTTAAAAGAGAGTCTTGGTAAAGAGGGTGTTGTTAGCAATTATGATTACCAGCAGGCCCCTAAGACATGGCAGACTATTCAGAACTTCAAAGGCGGCACCGCGATCTTTACCCAGCCAGCACCACCATTTAAATGCCCTGGTGCGGCACAAAAAATTCTTTATCTTGCCGATGATGCCTTTCGAAAATCTGGTGTTCGCGCGAAGAGTCATCTAATCTTCTGTTCTGCGGCACCCGGTATTTTCCCGGTGAAAAAATATGCCGCTGCGTTGAATAAAGTGATCGCACGTAAAGAGCTGGATATGCGTTACCAGACAAAACTGGTTGAAATCCGTGCCGAGACAAAAGAGGCTGTATTCGATAAGGGCGGTGAGCAGGAGGTGATCAAATATGACATGATTCATGTTACGCCGCCGATGTGCGCACCGGACTTTCTTAAAGGCAGCGCCATTAGTGATGCGGGTGGCTGGGTTGACGTTGATATGCATACGCTGCAGCATAAAAAATATAGCAATATCTTTGGCATTGGCGATTGCACCAATACGCCAAACTCCAAGACGGCTGCTGCGATCAAAGGTCAGACCCCGGTGGTTGCCAGTAATGTGGCTGCTGCGCTCAATGGTCAGGTGGGTAAGGCTGCCTACGATGGTTACGCTTCATGCCCACTGGTCACCGGTTACGGCAAGTTGGTGCTAGCGGAATTTGATTACAACATGCAACCGAAAGAGACCTTTCCGTTTGATCAGGGGCGAGAGCGCCGCAGTATGTATTATCTGAAGAAATATGCGCTGCCAAAATTCTACTGGGATGTCCTGCTTAAAGGTGGTGACCTGAATGTGGGTGGCAGTTAGTCTGGCTTAACTGTCACGTTGTCATCCTCAAAAGGCGCTCAGTTTGAGCGCCTTTTTTATTATTCGATGAGAGTACGTGCATCTTCTCTGGTGATGATATTGCAGTACTCTTCGTCACGGTTGTAGGCAATCACCACATCGCCACTTTTTAGTTGTCGCATGACCTGCGCAATTCTGGTCTCTAGTGAAACTTCAATGTCGCCGTAATCAGTGCCATTTCGGGTCACAAAATCTTCAATCAGACCGCGCAGTGCATCAGGGCTGAGTTGTTCGAATGGGATTAACATGTCTATTGATTATAGTGCAATTGAGAGGTGAATGGGGTTGAAACCATATTTTTCAGGCTGTTGGTACCAGAGAATAAAACCACTGTTCGTATAAAGGTCTCGAATCAGCTTTGACGCTTTAGCCAGTTGTTTTCGATCATCTTTAGAATATCACGCCAGCTGACAACCCCGATGGGGTGCTGCTCGCTATCAATCACCGGGATGCATGAAATATTGTGTTGATTGAAGATTGCGATTGCCTCGAAGATTCCGGCGGTCGCGGGCAGGGTAACAGGTTTGTGAGACATGATCTGGTGGACTCTTTTATTCAGGGTGTGGGTATCATGCTCTGTTTCAGAATTGGTACCGATGTTAGGGCTGATTGCTCGCAGCAGGTCTCGGTCAGAGATGACGCCGACTAGCTTGTGATGCTCAATCACGAGTAGATGATGAAAATGGACGTGATCAAAAATATCTTTTACTGCCTTTAGCGGGTCGTCCATTTCGACCGTTACTATCTTGCGACTCATGATGGTATCGATAGTCATATGCTTATTGGGTTAGCAGCCTGTCGAGATGGTTGGCAAATGCCATGCGGTCACTTTTATTGAGTGCTGGTGGGCCACCTGTATCGACACCGCTGGAGCGCATGGTATCGAGGAAATCTCGCATGTTAAGGCGAGCCTTGATGTTGTCGGAGGTAAAAAATTCACCGCGTGGACTGAGTGCATGACCGCCTTTTTCAATCACCTCGTCGGCGAGTGGGATGTCGCTGGTGATTACCAGGTCACCTGACTTGACCCGTTTAACAATCTCATTGTCGGCCACGTCAAATCCCTGTGGTACCTGCAGCATTTTTATAAAGGGTGAGGGAGGGGTGCGAATTAGCTGGTTCGCCACCAGCGTTGTCTCTATCCTGGTACGCGTCGCGGCGCGGAACAGGATCTCTTTGATAACCACCGGACAGGCATCTGCATCGACCCATATCTTCATCTTGTTGAATTCTATTGATCCGTTTGTTTGGAGGGCTGGATGTTAGCAATGAAAGCGGGTTTTACCTAGGAGGCTGGACTGTTCGTCAAAATTACGTCATTCAGGCGTGGCATCCAGGGCTCGGTGTCAGTGCATCGAGGCGATGTAACAGGGTGAGGATTTTGATACTCTGTCCGGCCTGTTTTTGTCCCTGCTCGCTACGTTTCTGTTGGCGTATAAGGGCTTCCCACTCCAGGATGGTATTTCGCTGGACAGTCGGTAATAATTGGTCGCTGGCGGCAATATTGGGCTGAAAATAGAGCGCGGCGTGTTGATCGAATGTGAGCACTTTGAGTGAGTAGAGTTCACTGCTCATTTTGGCCATATTAGCGGGTGTAATGGCCCTGAGGTTGTAACGAGACATCACCTCTCTGGCCGCTGCTGCGAAATAGAGCGCTTTATTCGCACTTCGGCGGTAGTGATACGGCACGAATTTGCTGGCAACACGGCCAGAAAACCGGAGATTAGCGGTATGGCGTGCATTATTTGGTAGATAAGGCACTGGTTGTCTTGCGTTAATCATTATGGTGTAACCTTTCCGTCATTATTATGAATGATTAGAGCAAATTTGATGCCAATTATTGAAGGGCGGGTGGAAAGTTCATGGTAATGGTTGTTTGATGGGCTACTGACACCATGCTGTCAGCAGTCTAGTGCGAGAATCCTGTCTTTATCAATTTGGACCTGAATATGAGCAAAACAGAAGTGAAAACACCTGTGTTGATGCGCGATGGTATTAGCAAAGTGAGTGTGCATGCGTTGGCACTACGGCTGAAGTCTAACTGGAAGCCATTTAACATCGGTAAATTTGAACAGTTGGTATTACCTGCATTGCCCGCTCTCGGACTGAGTGAGCGTATTCAGTTAGTCCGTCGGGCATTAAAAGAGGTGCTGCCGGATGATTTCCGCAAGGCGGTGCCGATTATGGTTGACTCCCTCGGGCCAGAGATTCCAGAAAATGGCCTTGAAAACATTGACCTGGCTGGGCCGAATGGGTTTATTGTGATATCACAGACGGCCTATGTGGCGCGTTATGGGTTGGGGCACTTTGATCTTTCGATGAAGGCCTTTTATGAGATGACCCGGCGTTTTTCAGCAGAGGGTTCGATACGCTATTTTATCCTGCAGCATGAACAGCAGACACTTAAACAGCTTGATGCCTGGGTGCATGACGACAATTTTCATGTGCGGCGGCTGGTATCAGAATGTACCCGTCCACGTTTGCCATGGATGATTCGCCTGCCTAAATATGTTGATAATCCCGCGCCAGTATTAAAACTACTGAATAAACTTAAAGATGATCCTTCGCTTTATGTGCGTCGTTCGGTGGCAAATAACCTCAACGATATTGCAAAAGATAACCCGGCTCTTGTCACCGCGACACTGTTGCGTTGGAATAAAAAACCAGCCAGTAAAGAGATGGCGTGGTTAACGCGCCATGCATTGCGTACGTTGGTCAAACAGGGTAATCCAGAAGCGTTGACGCTGTTGGGTTATCCCCAGACGATTAAGTTGAGCGTGGAGCAATTCAAGGCTGGGCCAAAGCGTTTGGTACTGGGTAATGAATTGCAGCTCAAGATTAAATTGGTTAGCAGTGAGAAAAAACCGGTGCCGTTGATGATTGACTTTGTGTTGCATCATATGAAAGCCAATGGAAAGCTGCGCCCCAAGGTCTTTAAACTGGCGAAAAAGATGATCGCCCCGGGTGAAGTGTTGACGATCGAAAAACGTCACCCGATGCGTCCCATCACTACGCGAAAATATTACAGTGGTCGCCATGAAGTTGAATTGCAGGTCAATGGCAAGATTGTCGCGAGTGATAGTTTCAATTTGCAGGTCTTATATACCCAAAGCGTTTGAGATTTAGGTGTTAAGTGTGTGTCATATTCATTCCATGGCAAGGCGAAATGACGCGTAATAGCGGGACTATTGCAAGGAATTTCAACGCAGTCATGGGATGAATAGGGC
>UOFQ01000045.1_pt1 | contig 16936 bp, 14 predicted proteins | sample 1988961 | NCBI WGS metagenome assembly UOFQ01 (sample SAMEA4712195, study PRJEB27164) | hydrothermal vent metagenome | biome: marine basaltic hydrothermal vent biome; feature: marine hydrothermal vent; material: mineral | place: Pacific Ocean | collected 2011-06-14/2011-07-23 | depth 1719 m | reverse complement strand
CCCACACCACCGGGTGCTCATAGTGCGGATCGATCTTCACCGCCGTGTGCGCCTTTGAGGTGGTCGCACCACCCAGCATGATCGGTGTATTCATTCCCAGACGCTGCATCTCTTTGGCAATGTGGGTCATCTCCTCCAGCGATGGTGTAATCAGTCCCGACAGCCCAATCACATCGACGTTATGTTTTTTCGCCTCTTCTAAAATCGTTACCGTTGGCACCATTACACCAATATCAAACACCTCGAAGTTATTGCACTGCAACACCACCCCAACAATGTTTTTGCCGATGTCATGCACGTCACCCTTTACCGTAGCCATCAAAATTTTTCCGTTACTCTTCGCGGCCCCTTCAGATTTCTCTTCTTCGATAAACGGAATCAGATGCGCAACGGCCTTCTTCATCACGCGTGCGGACTTCACCACCTGCGGCAGAAACATTTTACCGGCACCGAACAGATCACCCACTGCGTTCATGCCGTCCATCAACGGCCCTTCGATCACATGGATTGGGCGCTCGGATGCCTGACGCGCCTCTTCGGTATCTTCAACTACATAGGTATCAACACCCTTAATCATCGCATGTGCGATGCGTTTACCCACCGGCCAGCTGCGCCATTCAAGGTCTTCTTTTTTGACAACCGCACCGTCACCTCTATATTTATCCGCAATCTCCAGCAGACGATCAGTACCATCATCACGTCGATTGAGAATCACATCTTCAACACGCTCGCGCAGTTCTTCCGGCAAGTCATCATAAACAGACAACTGGCCCGCGTTAACGATCCCCATGTCCATGCCCGCTTTGATCGCATGGTAGAGAAACACCGCGTGGATCGCTTCACGTACCGGGTTATTGCCACGGAAAGAAAACGAGACATTTGAGACGCCACCCGACACTTTTGCGTATGGCAGGTTCTCTTTAATCCAGCGCGTCGCATTGATAAAATCGACGGCGTAGTTGTTGTGTTCTTCAATGCCGGTTGCAACCGCAAAGATATTGGGGTCAAAAATAATATCCTGCGGCAGGAAGCCAACCTCATTCACCAGGATGTCATATGAATTTTTGCAGATCTCAATCTTGCGCTCATAAGTATCGGCCTGCCCCTTTTCATCAAAGGCCATCACCACGGTTGCCGCGCCATATTTTTTAATCAGACTGGCGTAGTGGACAAATTGCTCTTTACCCTCTTTCAAAGAGATCGAGTTCACGATGCCTTTGCCCTGAATACATTTCAAACCAGCCTCGATGATCTCCCACTTGGATGAATCGACCATCACCGGTACCTTTGAGATATCAGGTTCCGATGCAAGCAGGTTCAGGTAATGGATCATCGACGCCTTACCATCAAGCATCGCCTCATCCATGTTGACATCAATCACCTGCGCGCCATTTTCGACCTGTTCGCGACAGACACTCAGCGCCTCATCAAACTGTCCTTCAATGATCAAACGCTTGAATTTGGCTGAACCAGTGACATTGGCACGTTCGCCCACATTGACAAACAGTGACGCTTCGCTGATGTTAAAGGGTTCTAATCCGGCGAGGCGACTTTCAACCACAATCTCTGGGCGCTTACGTGGTGCGACCCCATCCACCACATCCGCAATCGCCTTAATAAAATCGGGCGAGGTGCCACAACAGCCACCGATGATATTCAGAAAGCCACTCTCGGCCCACTCTTTAATAAACCCCGCCATGTTATCGGGTGTGTCGTCATAGCCAGTTTCAGCGAGTGGATTTGGCAGACCTGCATTCGGATGTGCGGAGACATAACAATCCGCAACGCGCGATAGCTCTTCGACATACTGACGCAGTTCATCGGCACCCAGCGCACAGTTAAGGCCAATCGAAATTGGCTTGGCATGTGCCAGTGAGTTGTAGAATGCCTCGGTCACCTGCCCAGTCAGGGTACGGCCCGAGGCATCGGTAATGGTGCCGGAGATCATGATCGGCAACTCCATCCCTCGCTCTTCAAAGACGCTCATCACCGCAAAGATAGCCGCCTTGGCATTGAGCGTATCAAAGATCGTTTCGATCAAAATAGTATCGGAGCCACCATCAATCAGACCGTTGGTCGCCACGATGTAATCTGCCACCAGCTCATCAAAGGTAATTTTACGCGCTGCCGGATCATTGACATCCGGTGAGATATTGGCAGTTTTATCGGTTGGCCCCAAAACACCCGCCACAAATCGCGGCTTGTTATCAATTGCCAGTGCATCGCACGCCTCACGCGCGAGCTGCGCACCGGCCACATTCATCTCATAACAGAGATCCGCCATACCGTATGCCTCAAGCGTGGTGGCATTAGCGCCGAAGGTGTTGGTCTCGATGATGTCCGCGCCGGCTTCCAGGTATTCTGTGTGAATAGCGCGGATGATCTCAGGCTGAGTTAATACCAGTAGGTCATTATTTCCCTTAAGATCTGAAGGGAAGTCAGCAAAGCGCTCACCACGATAATCCGCCTCTTCAAGCTTGTGACGCTGGATCATCGTACCCATCGCGCCATCAAGAATCAGGATGCGTTCGTCGAGAAGCTGTTTAAGTCTGTCCATCAAGTTACCTATTCGGTTAAAACGGTGCTGGCGGTCTATATCTGTCGGCTATATTATAGGATAGCCTGAAAATCGTGGCGGGAGTCTAACATGCCTAAGTCGTGCTGTAGATAAATCACCCCTTTAACTGACTGTTCCATAAGCCCATTACCAATAAAACACCGCTTACTCTAAAATTATAAAGAACAATGTTTCTAGAGCTTGCTATTATATAAAAACCACCTGAACGATGCCATACCAGCACAGCCCTCTTATAGCCAGTTGAAATACAAATAGAAAACAAAATTATTAGTGCTTATTCAATTAATAGACTAAACTTTAAATAATTAGAGCGCCAGATTTCAAGGAGATATTAAATGGCCGCCAAGCCCAAGATTCCACTTCGCGAACGCAAATACGCCCGCACCAAACTGGCACTGGTTAACGCCACGATTCAACGCCTTGAAGCGACCCCGATGGAAGAGATCACCGTCAATTCACTGTGCGATGACATTGAGATTTCTGAAGCAACCTTCTTCAACTACTTTGCCAAAAAAGGAGACTTGCTCGACTATTACATGCAGTTGTGGACGCTGGAAATTGCGTGGAAGATTCGCAACAGCGGCCAGAGTGGTATCGCCGCCATCGATACCCTGTTTGCTACCGCCGCACAACAGTTCCAACAACACCCTGGGTTAATGGGTGAAGTGCTGGCACGTCTGGCACGTCTGCGCGAAAAATCAGCACCACAACCGATTGGCCGCGCCGAGCGCCATCGCGCTTTTGAAAAAGTGATCACCGAAGAAAATGCCAGCGAGATTGAGGCACTGAATGTCAGTGGGCTAGATGCCTTGTTAGTGTCCGCACTACAGCAGGCAATTAGCAAAGGTGAACTGCCCAGCAACACTCATGTACCAACCGCAATGTTAGGGCTGGTATCGCTCTTTTACGGCATACCACTACTGCTGCGAATGGGTAATCCGGATATCATTCCTGTCAGCTATCGCCAACAGCTCGCCATCTTTTGGCAAGGAATGCGCGCAGCAAGCCAGCGCGCTTAATGACTATGAAATGGCAACAGCGGCACACGCTACACTGCCAATTATCGCGCACAGATAGCGGCAATAAAAGCTAACAAATTGAAGTACCTTTGATAAGGCAGATTATTAACTCAAGTTATTCTACTAAAACGAATAATTAGGCTTTTGATACGGGAATAGGGTATAGTGCTTCGGCTTGCATTGGCTCAAGCTGAGCTTTCTTAGAATACCATATAGCTCCCTCTATCGCGTCACCATGCACGCTAATTATAATGATAATTTAATTTAAGTTTGAGGATTTCAACACAATGAATACTGGTACCGTAAAATGGTTTAACGAATCTAAAGGTTTTGGTTTTATCAGCCCGGCAGATGGCGGTGACGATGTATTTGTACATTTCCGCGCAATCGTTGGTGATGGCTTTAAAACCCTGGCCGAAGGTCAGGCCGTAAGCTACCAGGTCGAGACCGGACCAAAAGGTCTGCAAGCTGCACAGGTTCAACCTCAGTAAAAAATCGCTGTCACTATGTAGCTTTGCGATGGCGGGCTGCATAGCCTCTTTATCTCGCTTGATTTCACATCAGGCCACCGCTATTAAAAATAGAATTGCTGATTCTATAAGGACATCACCATGAAAAAACTCTTTGTTGGTAATCTGCCCCCTTCGACCAATGAAGTTGAGGTCACCGAACTCTTTTCACAATTCGGCAAGGTACGTTCTATTAAACTAGCAACGGATGTCTTCACTAATAAATGCAAGGGCTTTGGCTTTATCGAGATGGAAGGGCATGAAGCACGCGCCGCGATTTCAGGCCTTGATGGCAAAGACTTCAGTGGTAAATCATTGCGCGTAAACTTTGAAGAGCCAAAAAACAGACGTGGTGGCCGTCGCTAATCACACCATTCCCAGGAGATCTGGTCTGGGGCCGCTTGTTAACAGCCTCATCACTACAAATGCTTCGCTAGTGGCTCCCTCTCCCACATCAACCTCAACCAGCCTCTCCAACCGGAAAATCAGGCACTCTGCCCGCCGTCATAGCACTCATCAAGTCACGTGAGAGCCAGCTGAAAATTATTTTCTGCAAGATTAAATTACATTAACATCAGGGGGAAAAGTCGTTTTTTACTTCCTGACAATCCCTAGCCAGGCCACCCACTCATCGAACAGCGCTTTATTAAGTGCGGCCACTGCAGAGCGCGGCCCAAGACTAACTGACAATACCGCGTCACCATCAAGCGTCATAGAATGACCACCCGCTTCATGTAATACCAGGCTAGCGGCACCGTAATCCCAGATGCGTTGTTTACCATGCAGATAGACATGAGAGCGACCCGCCGCCATCCAGCACCACTCCAATGCAACGGCACCGATATTACGTTGAGAGCTAAACGGCTTTTCATCGATGATGCGTATTGCCAACGCTCGCGGTAATCTTTTTAGGTCGATCATGCCAATCCCTTTAGCGAGTGGCGGCTCAGGCATGTGCTTACCCAGCAGTTCACCATTTAACCATGAGCCCTTACCTTTGATTGCAGTGAAACATTCATCGCGCATCGGGTCGTATACAACTCCCATTAATACATCGCCATCTTTTAGTAACGACAATGAGACGGCACAAAAGGGGATGCCTGCGGCAAAGTTACTGGTACCATCGACGGGGTCAAGACACCACACGGCCTGATCTTTAGTGGACAGCAGTGCAATTTGCTCCGCCTCATTCATCTCTTCACCCACAAACAGAATTTCAGGCCACTGCTGTTTTAATGCCTCTTCAACCACCAGCTGTACTGCGCGATCCGCTTCGGTAACGATACTGCCATCGGATTTATATTCACGCTCGCTATGTGTGAAACGTGGATTCAACTCCTGCTTTGCGGCATTGATAACAATCTCAACAACAGCATTCAGATCTGGTAATAACATCACTCACCCTTTGCTTTTAATACGGCATTATCAAAGGCAATGCCTGCCCAACCGTGGGCCATAAAATTTCTAATGTTGGCGTGATCATTGCCATCAGGGTGCGACAATACATCGACTCGATAGTAGTCACCAAAACAGTGAAGTGTTTGCGCCTCATCAAGTGCTAGTAATTTCCCCAACGCAAAGATTTTACACGATCCTTCGTTGGTACCCGCCTCATTGACTGCCTGGCTATCACCCGCGCCATTAGTAAAACGGCCAGGGGTGTAATCAAAGTGACTATCGATTAAGGCCATCGTATCGCTGAATGCAATTTCCTCTGGCGTACTCGTTAGCTGACTAACAAACAGTTCTACTGACATGCTACTTTCTCTTTAATCCGGCAAACGCAGCGGCCATCGCGGTCTGTTGTCTGGGTTGTTGTTTTTGTTGCGGCGGCCTTCTATTAGATGATGGGCGTGAGCGCTCTTGTTTAGGCACCTCATTATCCGCCCCCTGCGACTTCATGGTCAGTGCGATACGTTTACGTTGCAGATCGACATCAATCACACGCACCTTCACTACATCACCCGCTTTAACCACCGTGCGCGGATCACTGACAAATTTATCTGCCAGTGCAGATATATGCACCAGCCCGTCTTGATGCACACCCACATCGACAAAGGCGCCAAAGGCCGTGACGTTGGTGACCACGCCTTCAAGCATCATCCCCTCTTTAAGGTCGCTCAGCTTTTCAACGCCCTCTTTAAAACTGGCAGTGACAAATTCAGGGCGCGGATCACGCCCCGGCTTATCCAGCTCGGCAAGAATATCGCGCACCGTTGGTTCACCAAATTTTTCATCGGTGAACGCTTTTGGATCAAGCTTCTTCAACAAAGCACTATCGCCAATAATAGAACGCACATCGCCTTTATTAAAAGCAGCAATACGCTCCACTACCGGATAGGCCTCGGGATGCACCGCTGAACCATCCAGCGGGTTTTTGCCATCCATCACGCGTAAAAAACCGGCCGCCTGCTCAAAGGCCTTAGGGCCAAGGCGCGTCACTTTTAATAAAGTCTTACGGTCATCGAAGCGTCCGTTTAGATCTCGATAGTCAACGATGTTTTGCGCCAGCGTAGTGTTAAGCCCTGCAATGTTCGCCAGCAGCGCTGCCGATGCTGTGTTCACATCGACACCAACCGCATTCACACAATCCTCAATCACCGCTTCCAGGCTGCGCGCCAGGCGCACCTGACTCACATCATGTTGATACTGGCCAACGCCAATCGCCTTCGGTTCGATCTTTACCAATTCTGCCAGTGGGTCTTGCAGGCGACGTGCAATCGATACCGCACCACGAATCGAGACATCAAGATCAGGGAATTCACGTGCTGCCAGTTCCGATGCTGAGTAAACAGAAGCACCCGCTTCAGACACCATGATTTTGGTCAGACCGAGATCACTATGCTGTTTGATCAGGTCACCGGCCAGCTTATCGGTTTCACGCGAAGCGGTACCATTACCAATACTCACCAGGTCTGCATTATGTTTTTTCGCCAACAGTGCCAGCGTATGAACCGATTGATCCCACTGGTTCTTCGGTGCATGTGGATAGATCGTCGCATAATCAACCAGCTTACCGGTGTTATCCACCACCGCTACTTTGACACCCGTACGCAAGCCGGGATCCAGGCCAATAGTGGCGCGCGGCCCAGCGGGAGCGGCAAGCAACAGGTCTTTGAGGTTGCTGGCAAAGACATTGATCGCATCTAGTTCACCTGCTTCACGCAGACGTTTTTTCAGCTCAAGATCAACATGCATCGAGAGCTTTACTCGCCATGTCCAGCGCACGGTATCCTGCAGCCAGCGATCAGCCGGGCGTTCTTCATTTTTAATCCCAAAGCGGCGTGCAATCTTGCGCTCCCCACTGGTCGGTTCACGCTTTGCGGTCGCCTCTTCATCATCTGGAATCACCAATGTCAATTGCAGGATGCCCTCGCTGCGGCCACGGAACATCGCTAACGCACGATGCGATGGTATCGATTTGATCGCTTCACGCTTATCGAAATAATCAGAGAACTTTGCCCCTTCATTTTCTTTACCGGCCACCACCGTCGCGTGCAGCAGGCCATTTTCCCAGAAATGTTCACGCAGCTCGCCCACTAATTCAGCATCTTCGGCAAAGCGTTCCATCAAAATCTGGCGTGCGCCATCAAGCGCTGCAGCAGCGTCCGCGACACCTTTATCGGCATCGACATAATTGGCGGCGCTCTCTTCCGGCTCAAAGGTCGGATCAGAAAAGAGCAGGTCTGCCAACGGCTCCAGCCCTGCCTCACGTGCAATCTGCGCCTTGGTGCGACGTTTAACCATGTAAGGACGATAGAGATCTTCAAGGCGTGTTTTGGTCTCCGCCTCCAGGATCGACTGTTTCAATGCAGGGGCTAATTTCCCCTGTTCATCGATCGCCTTGAGTACCGTGGTACGACGATCATCGAGCTCTCGTAGATAGGTGAGGCGTTCATCAAGCAGGCGCAGCTGTGTATCATCCAGCCCACCAGTAACTTCTTTACGGTAACGGGAGATAAATGGCACGGTATCACCGCCATCCAGCAACGTAATCGCGGCCGTTACCTGCTCCTCTCTGGCGTTTAACTCGGTGGCAATTCGGGATTCAATCGAGACAATGCTACTCGTCGACATATAGATACGCTTCCTCAACAACAATAAAGGAGGGCATTATACGTGAGTCGAACCGACTTAGGCGGACGATAGACTAAATTCAGCTAATCTGAGGGGGTAAGCGACCTCGTTTGAACAGGCGGCGGCGCACAGACTCATACGCCAGTACCAGGCGCGGTGCCAGCGTCAGTGCCAGCGCATCAACCATCACATACCATACCGCAACACCACTCGGCGGATTCCCCTGCGGCAGCCCTAGAACCGGGTCATACACCGCCCAGTACCAGGTGCCGCTCCAGGTACCCACCACCTCCAGCCAGGTAGTGATGAAAAAAGCACCTAAATAAACTAGCGGTGAGCGTCCTTTATAGAGACAGTAGACAAAAATGGCGAATAACAACGCGCCACCAACATCGCTACGCTCCGCAAAAAACAGCCCCCAGATGGACCATATGCCACCAATCGCCAATACCAGCCAGGTAATCTGTTGACGATAAACAATAAATAACCCTTGTCGCGCCATCACCACTGCGGTGAGATAGACCATACCGTGACCCGGCGGCACATAGGCCGGGACATTTTCAAATCGATAGACATAGGCACCCAGATAAACAGAAGCAAAATATTCCCCTATAGTGGCAAAGGCGACTGCCACTACGACTTGCATGCGCACCGCCATGCTCTCTCCAATCAGCATCAGGCCGAGAAAGAACCAGGCGCAGTAACCCATGGTATTTTGCAACGCAAGATTAGCACTGGCATCCAGGTAAAGCGCCAGCGCGACAAAAATGAATACACTGCCAATAATGGCAGCATCTCGCCCCCCTTCGATCCTATCTGCCAGCAACCGCCCCATAACGTCCCCACGTGTGGAAAATAGTTGTGCAACAAAAATCCAGATCACCTTCACCCCCAGCTTCCCCCGAAGATGCAAGGCATAAACTACCGTAAAAAGAGACGCGACTCCACTTATCGAAGCAACGAAGTGCCTCCCCTATGGATAAAAACTTTGCAGAACGATACCATTCCCCTAAAATACGGTGGGTACTTCATTGTTGCACGCTACAACTGGTCCGAATAATCCAACATCAATTGATATAAAAAACTATGGCTGTTCGTATTTTTAATCTTCGTAATGTCCCGGATGATGAAATTGAGGATGTGCGTGAAGCATTACAACAAAACAATATTGATTTCTACGAAACTCCCGCAGGAAACTGGGGAGTCTCAGTACCCGCATTCTGGGTACGTGATGATGCGGTCGCACCTCGCGCCAAGGCCATCATTGCGGCCTATCAAAAAGAGCGCCAGATAAAAGCCAAAGCTGAGTATGCCAGACAACGAGAGACGGGTGAGCATCGTACCCTGCTTGATAACATCAAAGAGAATCCGCTGCGCTTTGTTGTTTATACGATCATTATTTGCGGCCTGTTATACATCTCAACCATGCCATTCATTAACATGGCAAAACAGCCAATGTAGTTAATGGCCAGATACAGCTGGTCGTCATGATGATCGACGCGGCCACAATTTTTGTCCAGCTCGCAGGGCTCTCACCGCATAGATATCCTCTGGGTAACCACTCAGGGTCAGTCCAGGTAACTGCCGTTTTCCTGCCCTAAGATTTTTCAGGATTTCGAGCCCACCTACAAACCTGGCAGATCAATCTCCAGAATGGCCATGCCATAATCTATGTCATCAGGCACCATTACCTGGTCATCAACAATTAATAACCAAACACGTGATAAGCCTCTTACATTCAAGCTAAATCACCAATCCCGTCATAACGATTATTTTCATTATTGATCAACATAAAATATTAATCGGCCATTCTAAATATTTTACAGGTCCGTCAAGCTGCTAATTTTCAAACATTTATATAATAAATTATTAATAATCTAACTCAAAGCATCACAACACCACAGCTCTGTTTGGTCACGTCCTGATGTCAAATCTCCAATATTTAGATAATGAATGAATACTCACAAAACCTGGCCAGAAAACCATTTTATCTATCTCAAACATCACGGTAAACCACCCAACCTGACGACTTCACTCACAATAGTTTGACGCCGCTACCCTTCTAGTACCAATCACCCACATACCTACCTACAGATTCATTCATAAAATTAATCCTAAATATATCCTCAAAACCGGCCGATATATGTTGTAAGACAGGCAAATAATATAAATAAAATTAAACACTTATCCATGGACTGGAGGATATTTATTTCAGAACATCGGCCCTTATAGACACACATGTAATGATTGGCATTAAACAAAACAAAGCGCTACCTTCTATTCACAGCCTCATAGGCTGCCTACTGCTATTCGCCATCTCTCAGCCAGCACTCGCATTCAATTTCACCGTCAACAGCACTGATGACCTTGTGGATAACAATCCTGGTGATGGTATTTGTGAAACCAGCCCTGGCAATGGTATTTGTACACTACGAGCCGCAATCCAGGAAAGTAATGCCTGGCCAGGAAAGGACCAAATCCACATTCCCAGTGCGATACACACATTGACGTTAACAGGCACGGACAATACTGCCGCCACTGGTGATCTTGATATTACAGATACAGTGACGCTGCATGGTGTCAGCCAAAGTGAATCCATCATCCGGGCAACTAATAATGAGCGTATCTTAGATATTCACAATGTTGATGTTCAAATTCACAATTTGACGATTCGAGATGGTGTCGCCGTAGGTAATATCGGTGGCGGTATCCGCAACATCTTTGGTGACCTGACTATTCGTAATTCTACACTCGATAACAATCAGACAACCGACACTGGATTTGGTGGTGGCGGACTTCACAACACTGGCTTACTGGTGATCGATAACAGTACTTTTATTAACAACCGGTCTTCCAGAGGCGGTGGCATCATGCATTTCAGTAATGACATGATCATTACCAATAGCCGCATCAATGATAACGTTGTCGATCTTGGGGCCGGTAGCGGCGGCGGAATCTTCACACAGACAATAGGCAGCACTACGATTATCAATACCACAATTGATAGTAATATCGCAGCTCTCGGCGGCGGCGGCGGAATCTATTCTGTTAATGGCCTTTCTCTGCTCAATAGCACCGTTAGTAATAACAGCGCATTACTCGTTGGCGGCGGCGGAATCTACGACATCGGCCTTGGCCCTCTGGTCATTACCAATAGCACCATCAGCAGCAATGACACAGTAGGTAATGGCGGTGGGATCCAGACCCGAAAAAGCCGCGCCACTATCTCTAATAGCACCATATATAACAACAGAGCTTTTGGCACGCATAATCCTAGTGAAGAGACATATAATGGCCATGGTGGCGGGCTCTATCTTCCAAACGGAAATAGCATCATATTGAATAACACCATTATTTCTAACAACACTGCCTCCATCCTGGTTCCTCTGGGTAATAATTGCTATAGCCAAAGTGACGGAGGAATTTTCGCCCCAATATTAACAATATCAAATAACACCATTGCCAGTGATAGCACCTGCGAATTAAGCGGGCCTGGTGATCAACCCAATATTAACCCCAGCTTAACTAGCACATTAAATAGCAATGGTGGCCCAACACTCACACATTCAACCACCGCTGCTAGTACCGCTATTGATCTAGGGACTAATGTTGCTTGCCCTGCCATAGACCAACGCCATTTTCCTCGTCCAGTTAATGGTGGTAGCAGCCTGACTTGTGACATTGGCTCTGTTGAATATGACCCAGCACCATCGGTTGCTGATCTTGCAGTGACCCTCGAAGACTCCATGGATCCCGCCATCACCGGCAGCCCACTGAGGTACCGCATCGTCGTCACTAATCACGGCCCAGATACTGCTAATAATGTCGTTCTTACAAATCTGTTAGATGCTGGTGTCAATTACACTTCAGATGACGCAACCTGCAATACTGGCTCACTACCGTCAATAAGCTGCTCGCTTGGCGTTATCTTAGCTGGTGCTAGCCAAACCGTTAATATCACGGTATCACCAACAGCCATCGGCCCACTTAGCAATATTGCATCTGCGAACTCCGCTACTGAAGCCGACCCCAACCTTAGCAATAACAGCGCAACCGAAACGACTGATGCCAGTGCCTCTACCGACCTTAGCATTAATATTACGGGCTCTATTGACCCTGCGACTGCCAATGTCATGATGAGTTATACCATCACAATCACCAATAATGGGCCCAACACAGCTCGAAGCGTGATTGGTGCCGTAGACTTTGATAACACTATCGCTCTGTTCACTGCCACCCCCAGCACAGGGAATTGCCCTTCAGCAAGTTCATTTTCGCTTCTTCTCTGTGAACTGGGTGATTTAGCCAGCGGCGCATCAGCCACTATTGTCGCTCAGGTAATTCCAGAGTTAGCCGTCCTGGCCACCAACACAGCATATGCGTCATTTAATGGTTACGATCCAGTGATGGGCAACAACATTGCGGCAGTCACTACCAACGTCGATGCCGATGCAACACTATCCATTGCCACCTTTGATGCGCCAGACCCCGCTTTTCAGTCTGCCGATATTTTGTATAGCTTTGCCGTCTCTAACAGTGGCCCGTCGACCACACATGACACTCAGCTCGTCGTCACTTTCCCACCAGGAATGTCACTTAGCCCCGCCTCTGGCGCATCACCATTTTATTGCTCAGGCTCGGCAACCGTTACATGTGACCTTGGGTCTATCTCTGCGGGCTCATTCAACATTGTGACACTCGTTGCCAATGCTGAGTTCACTGGCAGTTACACCGTAAACTCTTCTCTCACAAGCAACGAAACGAGCACACCAGCCGTGGATAGCGAATCCACCCAGGTAAATCCACTACCAGCCTCACCGCCTCCCATCGCAGATCTTTTAATCACCATGGTTGATGCCGCTGACCCAGTTGTTGTTGGCAATAGCATTACATATAACATTACCGCAACGAACAACAATGGGCCAAATATCGCGCAAAATACCATTATCACTGTCGCGCTGCCTGGCGGAACACAGTTTATTTCAGCGCCATCAAACTGTACGCATAATGGCGGCGTTGTTACCTGTAATATAGGCGCACTGGCGGTCAACATTTCAACAAATATCGCGATCTCTGTTCAAACATCTAGCGAAGGCACTTTTAGTGCTTACGCGACAATCAGTGACTCTGTCGGTAATGACCCAGAATTAACCAATAACGCTGTATTTCAGGTTACCAAAGTCAATGCAAGTGGTGGTGGTAGTTCGACTGGAAATCGACTAAACAGCGGTGGCGGAAATATTACCCTGTCCGAGCTTGGCATATTGCTATTCATTGCCATCATGTTATTTTATAGACGAAGGGCTTGCGGTATATCCCACCTTTTTGGCAAAACTAACCGTTTCTCTAGGTAAATTACCTACAAATTTCTCACAACCCGTTGGCTTATTCAGCATATTAATATATACTGAATTACATGGAAAAACGAAACGAAAATAAACGCTACATCGCGGCTTCGCATAACCTGCGCTCAATCTCTCACCCTTTAAGATTGGCGGTACTTTGTGAGCTAACTAAAGGCCCCAGAAACGTTACCGAGCTATTATCGGTCACAGGGGTGTCTCAACCCAATCTTTCGCAACACCTGGCGAAGCTCCGAATGTCCGGTGTGGTCACTAATGAACGAAGAAATCAACACGTCTATTACAGCATTGCTAGCCCGCTAATCACCGAAGTTATTAAGAACCTTCGCAATATTTACAAATTAAGCATCAAGTAGGCATCTCCCTATTCTGTAGGGAAATATATCAGAACACAGCGTCTGCAATCAGCATAAAATTACTCTGATTTGCTAGCCCTGACTACGCGATTAACACCCTAATTACCGCACAATCGTGCGGTAGACATTCACTTACAGATCAAGACATACAAGGCTTAGAGCTCCTCTGCTCTTTTAGCCAATAAATCCCTCACCATATAAAGCGCTGCAATACTACGTGCCTCTGTACAATCGTCTCGTCGAAACAATTCATCTAGCTTTGAAACTGGCCAGCGCACAACCTCTATCTCTTCCGGCTCGTCGCCAGGCAGTCGCTGCTCATATAGCGCCTCAGCCAAAACAATATGCGTCTGTTGACTGGAATACCCGGGCGCGGAGGTCAATGTCTTTAACAAGGTTAGCTGCCTGGCCCCATACCCTACCTCCTCCATCATCTCTCGGCTTGCGGCATCCAGCACACCTTCACCGGCTTCAATCCGCCCCTTTGGCAGCGCAAGCTCATAACGATCGACACCTGCCGCGTACTCGCGTATCAACAACACCGTCTCATCGTCAATCATTGGCACCGCCAACACTGCACCATATGAACTCGTCTTAAGCCGCTCGTATTGCACAAAAACCCCATTAGAAAACTCCAGGTCAAGCGCCTCCACCTTAAACAGGCGTGTTTCTGCGACTGTTTTAACATTTAATATTTGTGGTTTTTTGAGCATCACCAATCCTTTATCATAACCTCGATCTGGTACTACAGTACCACTACTTTTCTTGATATCAACCTATACTAGAGCATCAAAAATGGTCAACTGGAATGACATACAGAACGTACTGTTAGATATGGACGGCACTCTGCTTGACCTCCATTTTGATAACTATTTCTGGCGCGAACACCTGCCAACGCGTTTTGCAGAAAAACACAACATCGAGCTTAGCGAGGCAAAGTCCAGCCTGTTTTCTCGTTTTGAAAGAGTTGAAGGCACCATGCAATGGTACTGCCTCGATTACTGGTCTGAAGAACTCGAGATGGATATTGTTTTTCTAAAAGAAGAGGTCACACACCTAATAGCAGTACACCCACATGTGATCGACTTTCTCAGGGCAATGCGTCGCTCAGGCAAACATATTGCGCTGGTCACCAATGCCCACCAAAATAGCCTGACACTAAAGATGAAACACACCAGTATTGGTGAGTACCTTGACGCAGTGATCTCATCACACAGCATTGGCCTACCCAAAGAAGACCCAACATTCTGGCTAAAGCTGCAAAAACAGCTGCCATTCAAAGTAGAGTCGTCACTATTGATTGATGACAACACCTCTGTGTTGCGCGCTGCAAAGTGCTTTGGCATTGCACATCTACTTGCAGTAAAAAACCCTGATAGCAAGCAGCCACCCTGCGATCACGGTGAATTCGAGGCCATTCAGAGCTTTCTCGACATCACGCCACCCCACTAAGTAGCTAGGCTACTTACCCCAACGCTTGTAACGTTTCTTACAATACTTTAATAACGCATCGTAGCCATCGAAAAATAGCTCAAAACCATTCTCTGCTGACTCATCCAGCTCACAATAATCATTGCTATATTCGCGACAGACTTGCGGCCGTGTATCATAGACACCACAGATACCACCCTTGCCGAGGTGCATACAAATATTATTGATCAATAAAAACCAGCCATCTTCATCTTTATAAAGTTGCACATCGCGATGCGCTAGCTGCCACAATAGATGATCGAAATCCTGTTTAGAGCGCGGCGTATCCACCTGCTGTGTAATATACGTACAGCACTTTGAATTGGTACAATAGCTACACTTAGTCTCCGGCGTAACATCCGCCGGAACAATTGGAATCGTCTTTCTACCCATGATAATGCACTAGCCCTTATGATTATACTGACACATTGTGGTTCTAATTGTGAACGAAGTCACCACAGAATAACAGCGCTACTAACATCACACTTGCTCACACAGGCAAACGCCAGTACAAATGCCAGTACAAATGAAAGAACAGCGCTATGATCAATATCATCACCGCACTACAGTGCGAAGCTCGCCCACTGATTGAATATTATAAACTGCGAGGCAATGCACGACACCATGCATTTCGCTGCTACCAAAATGATGAGATGCAATTGATCGTCAGTGGCATCGGTAAATTAGCCGCCGCAACTGCCACCACCTATCTTGCCGCAAGCACATCGGGTACAACTTCCTGTGCATGGCTAAACCTTGGTATTGCAGGCCATGCTAACAAAGCGATTGGAGTACCATTACTAGCACATAAACTCATCGATAATGCCAGTGAACAACAGTGGTTTCCCGGTATTGTGATACCCATTTCGTGCGATAGCGAAACATTAACGACTGTCGATAAACCTGAACAAGCGTACCGCAAGGAGACGATGGTCGATATGGAGGCTAGTGGCTTTTACGCTGCCGCCTCTCGCTTCCAGAGTTGCGAGCTGATTCACTCACTAAAAATTATTTCTGATAACCAGCAACACACATCAGAACAGATCACTGAAAAAACAACGATCGCTATGATCAGCGACAATATAACTACGATTGATTCAGTTATTAACCCTCTACTTGAACTCAGCTCACAGCTAAACACTATCGAGCAGGTGCCAGCTGAGATTTATGACTTTATGGCACAATGGCACTTTACTACTTATCAACAAAATGAATTACGCCTGCTGCTTCGACGCTGGTACGCCCTGTCATTGACCAACAAACCATCGCACCATGACTTTTCCACTCACACAACAAGTAAAGCCGTGCTAAGCGCAATTAAAAATTTTCTAGATAAGCAGCCCATCTCTTTTAATATTAAGGCAATCCAATAATGCATCGCCTTATTTATATCGAAGAAGAAGTGGCAGACCACCCGCGCACAAAGGAAATTTGTGCGCGCTTTCCAAAGGCGACTAAAGTCTACTGCAAATACTACGGCGAGGTATTCAATCGCAAAGGGCAAAACTTTCGTCTGCAGAAGCAGCAACCCGCTCTGATCCTTGCGCGCAAACATAAAAAACAT
>UOFQ01000157.1_pt1 | contig 17251 bp, 17 predicted proteins | sample 1988961 | NCBI WGS metagenome assembly UOFQ01 (sample SAMEA4712195, study PRJEB27164) | hydrothermal vent metagenome | biome: marine basaltic hydrothermal vent biome; feature: marine hydrothermal vent; material: mineral | place: Pacific Ocean | collected 2011-06-14/2011-07-23 | depth 1719 m | reverse complement strand
ATCTGCTCTTCAAGCTGCAATTGCCGAGATAAAAAAACATAACCAAAGATAGCAATCACCAAAATTGCAAAGATTGCCGCAAAACGATTGAGCAGTATCTGCCACCATTCACCACCTTCGGGCGACACCAAAAAACCCAGCATTGTCAGCAACACACCCAACACAGCAAATAAAAAAATCAGCCTTAAGGATTTATTTAACAATCCTAACGCGACAACTGAGACATACGGAACACCACTCGCAACACCAAGCGGCGTGATCAAATCAAAAGCAAAAAAACAAAAAGATAATCCGACACCTACCAGCCCAGCAAAATATTCTGATCGGCTCACCACCTACCTCCATAGAATCAGGAACCTTTTAGCCCTGCTATCAATATACAACATTTTTTAATCTTCATTCACTACAATTCCAGTCATTAAAAGCCAACCAATAAACGACGAATAACAAATCAACCCCTCCTCCAAATAGAGACACAATACATTTACCGGCTCATTTCAATATAGCTATAAAAGCCGACCGATTGTTAACAATAGAGATGCAGCCATCATCACAACAATCTTTCAAAGACTACAACAGCAAGACCCGCTATTACACTGCGATACACGACCAGACAGTGCGATACGCACTCAGTCTTTACAGCGAATTGTCTACTGCTCGGGCCAACACCTGAAAGCGAAAAAATGAACCTTATCGCTTATCGATTTAGCCATGCCCACATTATCAGAAACACCTCGTTGAATAGCAATAACCGACTAAAATACTCATAAAAACAGTAATATATAGATATATAATAAACCTTAAAGTTATCAAGAGAGTTAACGATAATGACAGTGGAACAAAATAAACACTGGAAGCTGTAAGCTTTAATCCGAACTAATGAGACAACAATTGAAAACATCATCGCTTAACAAAAAATCATCAACCAAGCAGAAATAGATAGCGTGCACAAAACCCAGAAAATACAGAACCCAGCACCCGAGAAACTTGATGAGTTTATCGAACCATGCTTTCTGGACACCCACCTATGGATCAAGGAACCACCCACAAACAATGTGAATAAAATCGCAGACTACCTATCGCATCGCGTTAGCAAAATACCGCTTGACCTCACAAGCCATGCACAACGCATCAGGCTCTATCTAGCCTTAAAAGATAGCAATGCCACATACGCAGCTCTGCTGGACCTATTCATAGTCCTCGGTAGCAATGGAACACTATTGCGAAAACGGTTATTACATCAGGCATCGCAGGTGATCTCTACTGAAAACTATGAATTTATATCACTCATACCTGTAGATGCAGCCGTTATCTCGAGCGACACACCATTATCACACCTTGCTGTGCTAAGCCTCGGTAGGACAATGGAAAAAAAAGTCATACGAAAAATAGATAATGAAATACCAGAGAAAACTGAAGATCCAGTGGTCACCGCTAAAGATCTGATCAATTCAGGACAAATTGAACAAGCTCGTTCATTACTGGAATCCACACTAATTAACGAACCTGAGCATGCGGGTGCAAGCGAAGAACTATTACAAATTTATCGCCACACACATGACAGAGATAGCTGCGTAAGAATGCTAAAGAAACTTTCATCATCATTCGCTGCACACGATCAGTGGGTAGAGCTTATCATCACACTCGACCAGCATACTACAGAGAGATCGCTCAGTGCCTAAAAAGAAAGAAAACAAGCCAATTCGAGTCAGCACTCTAGGGCTAGACAAACGATCTCAGGAAGCTTTACGAATGGCTTTTCTAAGCGCTGCAAAAGGCGCATGTATTCTATCTGACGACGAGAGCGCCGAGGTCGGCATTTGCAATATGGATAGCAGTCATGCAAAAGCGCTCTGGAATAACAACAGCGCGCTTCATCCAACCAGACCAATGGTTGTTATTTCAATCAATGACCCACTTCTTGATAACAGTATATATGTCGCAAAACCCATTAATATCACCACACTCATTGAAAGCATAAAACTGGCACATGTTAGTGCAACACAACAGTCACTCTCTAAAGCCTCCAATGCACCAACCACGCAGACAGAGCAATTCCACACTAGCAGTGGAACAGCACACACCACCAGCAAGCAAAACAATAAAAAACCGACTGAAGAGCCACAGGCACCTGATAGCCAGTGGAAAGATGACAGCGATACTATCATTGGCTACTACTCACCAGGCGATTTTTTACAGGGAAAGTTAGAAGAGATATTATCCCTTGCTCACCATAAAAAAACTGCAATGCGGCTATCAATCAAAATAAAAGGTAAGTGGGCAAGTATTACGGCTGATCCTGGTCACAATAAAGTCATTTCTGAACTTAGCAATGAAGAACTTGAATCACTGTGTACTACTCCCATCTACTGCATCGATATAAAATCAAAATTCATAAGCAACAATGCCTATTTTAGCGAGCCTGGCGAAAGCAACCACCTTTTTGAGGACTCAACGGAGCAATTTCTGTGGAAAATCGCACTCTGGACATCCGCAGGAAGACTGCCTCAAGGGATGACTCCATCACATCAGATTAAACTAAAGCACTGGCCAAATTTAACGCGCCTGACCCAGTCGCCAAATGATATTCGAATTTCAGCACTACTAACTGATCAACCGAGCGCACCTGCACTGATTGCAAAGGTACTAGGAATACCCATCACCCAGGTGTTTTCCTATTACGCCGCCTCGCATGCACTAGGACTAGCCGTACCAGCCCAGAAAGCGCCTGGAAAACGATCATCATTTAATATTCCACCAAAAAGCAAACATCATTCGCTCTTAGGAAGAATAATCAATAAATTTAGCAACCCTAACTAAGCCAATAAAAAAGACCACCTAAAATTATGCCTGGCAATAATCATAAAATAATATTTACCGGCCCTGTTGGCTCTGGAAAGACAACGGCAATTGCTTCAATCAGTGACATTCCTGTTTTAAAAACCGATGAAAATGCACAGGATATGACAAAAGCCCGAAAACAGAAAACCACTGTAGCAATGGACTACGGTTTACTTAAGCTGGGCGATGGTGAACGCATTCATCTTTATGGGACACCGGGCCAGGAGCGTTTCGACTTTATGTGGGACATTCTAACGAATGGCGGACTCGGGCTCATCTTACTATTAGACAATTCTCGTCCCGCTCCATTCAAGGACATGCAGTTCTTTCTCAATGCATTTAAAGATTTCATCGCTGAGAATAAAATTGTCGTCGGAATCACTCACATGGAAAACAACACAACACCATCTATCGAGGCTTATCACCACCAACTTAAGGCATTCGGGATAAAGGCGCCGATACTAGAAGTAGATGCACGTAAAAAAAATGATATCGAAACACTAATCAAGGCGCTACTCTATTCACTTGACCCATGGTTGGGTAAATAATGAATGAATATGAATTTGTTGAGAATAAATTCTTTCTACCATCACCTGCTGGCGTCTATTATGCCACATCAAGCAATCAAAAAGAGCTGACACGAGGACTCTTGCTAGCCTTAATGATGGGTGAAGATAGTCAGGCAATCAGCCAGAAAACGCTTTCCAGCTGGCTCGGCACTAATGATGAAACATCACTGGCATTACTCTATAAAGCACAACAGCTAGGATGGATCAGAAGCTACGATAAAAAAACATCCATACCAAGTGGCTCACTTGAAAAACTACTGCCGCCACTGCTTGCGGAATTAAGCAGTACGAAAAAAACGTTACTCGCAGATCACCAGGGGTTCAATCTCGCCTCGCATGGCTTTACCCATGAAGCAGCTGAAGAGCTTTCAGCAATGAGTGCAGATTTATCTGCGCTGCGAGACAGGCATAAAAATTTGCTTTCAAAAAATCTTAACATTAAAACTGAAGCAATAGGACTAATTGATGCCGATGGCAATAGCCAACTAGGCTTCTGGCCATTACACATTGGCAAACACTGCTTCACATTGGTAATGAGCGGAATCCCTCATTTCAACCAGAACAATTTTACTAATTTAATCTGGATGCTAATCAACCGCTATGCATCTAGTGAGTTTTTTTCCTCATCATCAATTCGCGACATATTTATGTCGTCCGATGACACCCCCAACCAATAACATGAAATTTTCCACCAGGAGTTAATACAATGCGAGCAGATATTTTAAATTCCATTCTAAGCGAATTGAATGGAACTTCAGCAGAAATAGAGGCATCCGCCATCCTCTCAACAGATGGATTAATGATGGCCTCAATGTTACCAGCAGGCATGGATGAAGACCGTGTTGGCGCAATGGCCGCCGCCATGTTATCACTCGGCGACAGGACATCTGAAGAGCTCGCGCGTGGCGCACTAGAGCAGGTTCTTATTAAAGGTGAAAAAGGTTATGTGCTCATGACGCACGCTGGCGACGAATCAGTTCTGTCAATACTTGCGAAACCAAGTGCTCGCCTTGGCCTGATATTTCTGGATGTTAAACGTGCCGCTGAATCAATCGAAAAACTAATTTAAACAAGGGCAAGTTAAAGACCCACACAAATAATTTTAAATCGCAAAACCATGGGACAGATATGAAAGACATGAATCCTGATGACATTGTCGGTGAATACCAAGAGCATACATTTAACTATCACAACAATACTCAGCGAAAAGTATTGTTTACCAATATAGAAACACCCTTGCCTGAAGGACGATTAATCGTTTCACGAACAGATTTAGACGGAATTATTACTGAGGTTAATCAATCATTCGTTGATATGTCTGCCTATCAACATGACGAACTCATTGGCCAGCCTCACTATATTCTTCGCCATCCCGACATGCCTTCCGCTGCCTTTGCTAGTCTTTGGGAAACAGTTAAAAAAAGAGAAAAATGGTACGGCTACGTCAAAAACCTTCGTAAGGATGGTGGTTTCTACTGGGTGTATGCCACCGTCATCGCCAATGTTCGCAATGATAAAATAACCGGTTTCACCTCCGTTCGCCGCAAAGCGGCCCTCACTAAAATTAGCGAAGCTGAAGCACTTTACAAAACTCTATAACAGGACCTTCGACTATGACCCACAATTTCACAGTCAGCCCAGACTTCAATCCTGGCCATATTTCTGGCTGGTATATTTTCAATACCTGGCTACAACGCGCCATCAATGAAGAGATTCACCTGGAACTCTACAGCAGCGCTGCCGAGCAACGACAAGCGATCGCCGACGATCAAATTGAATTAATTTACGCCAATCCATATGATGCAACAGTACTGGTGAGAGAGAAAGGCTTTGTTCCCGTTGCACGAGCAGACAATAAAGCAGACGAATCAATTATAGCCGTCAACAACGAAAGCCCCATCACAAACATTGAACAACTCAAAGAAGGTACCAGAATCTCCTGTACAGGAGACCCTGACGTCAGCATGATGTGCATGATCATGCTTGAACCAGCCGGACTAGATAAACACAATGCCATCACCACAAACCGCGATGCCTACATCCTGATCGCTAAAGATCTTTTAAAAAACGATGCTGACATTGGCTTCTTTCTCGAAGAGACATACAACGAACTCTCTGACATTACAAAAAAGCAATTAAGGCCAATTGTACGTAGTCAGATCCATGTCATCCATCATCTATTGCTTGCCGGACCTAAATTAGCGGGCAAAAAAGATGACATACAGTCATCATTACTATCAATGACGGAGGACACAAAGGGGGCCGGTGTATTAAAAAGCCTGGATTTCGAACGCTGGGTAGCAGTTGAACAGGAAGAAGCCGAATTCATGATTGATTTAATGGACACATTAGCCAAATAATATTTCAGCAGCTTTATTGCTACTACAGCTTAGAGGACTCTTTTTTAGAGTCGCGCAGCAGCTGAAGTTTTTCAAGTATACGCTCAGCTCGACCAATATGCTCTATCGCCTGCTCGTTATCGGGTTCCAGCACTAGTGTCTTTTTCCAGGCATTGATTGCCTCTATATATTGCCCTAATCCGTAATGCTCAACACCCTGAGCGATGCTCTCTTTCACCTGTCGATCTAAAAGCAACGCCAACCGCTGAACAAGAGCTATCTCACGCTCATTCAAATCACCCAACAATTTTAACTTCGCCACATAATCCAATGCATTAATCAACTTGAGATTATCAATAGCCTTAAGCAAAGATGCATTTAAAATTGCTCTCATCCTCGCCCTACTTTCAATCACAATTTGCTGCTGCCTACGCTTATTTTCTGCCTGAAGTTGCATCAACAACTGCAGACTCTCCTCAACCGCTTGCTTAATCTTCCCTATCATTGGCGCGGGGTTAAGCTGCCATGCAAGATTAAGTAATGTCTCTGCATGGCTGAGGTCCCCCTGTTCCAGCGCAATTTCCCCCTGTTCAGCAAGCGACTCAGCGACTTTCTTTGATCTCTCTTTATCTCTTTTCCAACGACTCTCTTTTAACCAGCTACCCGGAGTAATCAGTGCCAACTCGTCCTGCATTCTCACCGTGTTTTTCAACCACTCTGCTTGCAATAGCAACAAATCCAGCTCCAACTCAGCAACCCGAGCACCCTGTTTAAAGTGCAATGCCTGAAATGCTGAGTTAATCTTTTCACTGTCTGGAATATTATTTAAAGCGGTCTGGTAATATTGTTTTGCGCGATACCACTCCCCAGCCTTCTCAAGCGCCCCACCTTCCTCCAGTACCTGCTGTTCATACACAAACGCCTGTTTATCAATACCAGCGATTAATGCCTCTACCTTTGAATAATCCGCATGTGATTCAGGCACATGAGAAAGCACCATCTGTGCGCGTGCATACCTCTCTTCTTCGACAAGGAGATCAACTTTCTCTAACACATGAGACGAACGCGCATCCATATACGTACAACCCTGTGCAAATGTCACCCATAAAATAATGCAGACTAAGCTAACCCTTTTCATACCGATACATCGCTAGCGTTCACAATCGTCGATATTGCATTATCAATCATCATCTGCTGTTTTTCATTTGCACCAGTCACATGATAAGTCACCACTGGCTCTTTTTTCCCTTTTAGTGAAAATTCCTTAAAACGAGTACTGACAATACCCTGGGCTTGCAGGGCAACATTAAGTTCATCACTAATTAAAATTTCACCCGCATCCGCCGCCGAAGCAAGGCGTGATGCAGTATTAACCGCATCACCGACCACCGTATAGTCCATGCGTTCAGCAGCACCCATATTGCCTGCCAGCATCATGCCACTATTAATACCAACCCTAAAACGAACTTGCGTCAAGTTCTGATTTGCCCTCTGGCGGTTAACTATTTCAATTAGTTTTTGAATCGTAAGCGCACATGCCGCCGCATGAAAGCTATGTTCAGCATCATGCTCCGGTACACCAAATACAAGCATCGCGCAATCACCCATGTATTTATCAATATGCCCACCATGGTAATGTGCTGCCTGCGCAATAATACTAAAGTACTCATTCAGAAGGCTGTTCACCTGCTCTGGATGTAGCTCTTCCGAAAGCCGGGTAAAACCAACGATATCAGCAAACAACACACTTGCTTCAACATGCTGCCCGCCCAGCTTCACCTGATTCATATTGGACAACACTGCCTTAGCAACTTGTGGTGAAACGTAACGTGAAAATGTCTGTTCCACTTGCTCTTTACGCAACAATCCTTCCGTCATTTCATTCATCGATTGCATCAGTGAACCCAGTTCATCTTTACGCTGATCATTAAGACGGACATGATAATCACCGGCTGATATCGCTCGGCCCGCATTAATCAGTTGATGAATAGGGCGGGTTAAGCGCTTGCCCAATATAAAAGACGCGATAAAACCCAGTATCACTAATAATAGTGTCGCGCCCACAACCGCTCGAACAGTTTTTTGATGTGCAAGCGTTCTTAAACGTTGATCAAAAGTGATGAGTACATACCCTGCCGTCACATCGCTGAAAAAGACGGGGTTAAAAAATGAGACCATATCAAGCTGACCAAGCTCAATGCTATTTTTCTGCCACTCCAGCTTAGCCACCTGACCTAAGGCTGCGGCAATCCGCACATCATCCGGCACCGTCCCTTTTTTCACCACCGGTTCTTTATTTTCATTATAAATGGCTGCCCCAAGGATTCCTGCTTCACCAGCAAGACTGTTAACCACAATCTCAAGATTGAGGTGGTCATTGGCCAGTAGGGGTTCGCGTGAGAATTCAGCCATCAACCTTAAAACAGTATTGCCCGATTCACTCACCTGCTGCTCAAGGATATTACTTTGATTATGGACAATAAACAGCCCTAGCAACCCCATTCCACAGCTAATCAATAACGTAAATACTAACGCCAATTTATAAGCAATAGGAAAGTATGCCGGCAGAAATGCCGCCAGATTTTGGCGTAACCTTTTCATTAAGTCTCTAGAATTACCATCGCTACTCAGTTTTAAACACGCACGGCTGGTGCCTTGCGCCCCCTATTTTCAAGCAACCTCATTCACCCTCGAAACAGATCAACAAAACAAGACCAGTTGATATGTTCTTGTAAATACTCATTAAATAGCAGCGGGGACAAAATACATTCCATTCTACCAAACAACTGTCCAGACTCGCCAAACATACATCTAATGAACTGGAATTCAGCTTAATCAATACCGTACATCATGCACCATATAACGCAATTTATACAGCGACACCGACAAACCAATGTCCACCAAAAACCAGAAAAACATATCATTCCGTGACTGGCAATTAGTAACGAATTATGTTGAGATTAAGACCTCTTCATGAACGGAGACTGTCTTCTCTGGCAAGGAAAAGGTACCCGGAATGAGGGGGTTTATCGCTAAAAAACAATCGGTTGAGCAGGTATTCACACCACCAGAGGACAAAAAACAATCGTGCAAAGGACTCAGATTATTAAAAACATTTCGCAGTCATAATATATTTAGGAGAGAGACGATGACCTATACGAATGAGCTACTCGACGAACTCAACATCCTACTGCAATTCAACCTAGAAACCACTCAGGAAGGGATTAAAATACATCAAGCAGCTGGCGCGCAGACCATCGACGCAACCACCCGCTTATATAACAAAGGGCTAATTAGTCAGGTCGATGGTGGCTATCTCACTGATTTAGGTCACATTGCAGCCGAACATGCGCAGGCCACCCACGCCATTCTGACACCCGCGCATGAAACACCCCTAAAGCCAGTCGCAATGTAAACGATACATCATCTATAATTATACATAGAACCCATTCACCCTACGGCTGCCCTCTTCTAGTAAGCCATCCTGCATGTCATAACAAGGCCTAAAACGATGGAAATCCAGGTATTAACTAAAAAATTACATGAACTCAAAGAAAAGCAGCAACAGATTGAAACTGCCTGGCGAAAAACAGGAAACCGTGAATTCCTCGCTTTCATGGTTGAGCTACTACCCAAAGCACTGAGCGCTGAGCGCTGCAGCATTTTCATCAACAATCCTGACAACAATAACGTCTGGATCCAATGCGGTACGGGGCTTCAGGAAAAACAGATCTCTGTGCCTAAAGATAGCTCCGTAGTCGGCAAAGTGATCGCCAGCGGTGAGATTATCATGGAGAATAATCTCGCAAATCAAGTCGGTGCACACGACACAATCGCCTTCAAAACCGGCTTTACCGCAAAAAGTACCATCTGCATACCTGTATTAGGGGCAAAAACACAGCAGATAGCGGGTGCCATTCAGGTGCTCAATAAGCTCAATGCCGAATCTGCATTTACCCAGGACGACATTGAAATTGTCAAAAAATTAGCTCACCACATCCAGGTCAACATCGAAAACATCTACCGACGCCAGGAGATGGCAAATATCGCTGAAGAAATCGGCAAGAAAGTTAGCCTCATCGAGGCCAAATTAAAATCACTTGGGCATGTTGAATAATCCCAGCCTTTACCATCGACAAACAACCCCTGCCTAAATAAGGGGTTTATTCTCTGGTAAGGCAACAGTACACAGAATGAGAGGGTTTATCGCTATCAATAATCGCTTGAGTGCGCTTTTAACGCCGCCAGAGGACAAAAGAAGAATCCTGCAGAGGCCTCATAAAACAAATATAGCAAAATATCACCCCAACCCTCAGCGACACCATCATGCCGAGCCTGCTTCAGAGACCAGGATCAGCAATGATTTCTCTCCTAAAGATTTGTATACTAAGCAAACTTTATTAGCACGCCGATAAGCATTCACAAGTATTATTAGTTAATCCACTTAAACGCGTGACATAACAAAACAGCAAGCAACCAACAGAGGCTATGCCATTCGTTAGCAGACAACCGCTAACCCGCTAGCTGGAGGAAGAAGATGAAGGCCAAAGACCGCCGAGTGCAGGAACTGCGTGACACCATTACCGAGCTTTCGCCAACCGAGGCGTACGAGCTTCAACAGAAGGGTGCCACCTTGATTGACGTACGTGACAATGAAGAAGTGGCACAGGGCAGCCCAACTGGCGCACTACGTCTGGGGCGCAGCTTTCTTGAGCTCAAGATCGAAGAGCAGATCCCAGACACCGATCAAACCCTACTGCTGCTGTGTGCAGGCGGAACGCGTTCACTCTTCGCCGCCGATGGCCTGCAACGCATGGGCTACAGCGATGTACGCTCGATTGCCGGGGGATTCAGCCGCTGGAAAACAGAGGCACAACCGTTTGAAATGCCACGCATGCTCGACGCCACCGCGCGTGAGCGTTATGCCCGCCACCTCTCAATCCCCGATATTGGCGACAAAGGCCAGCTCAAACTGCTCGACAGCAAGGTGCTGCTGATCGGTGCCGGCGGCCTCGGCTCACCCAGCGCCTACTATCTAGCTGCAGCAGGTGTCGGTACACTCGGCATCATCGATGATGATGTGGTGGACCGCAGCAACCTGCAACGCCAGATCCTGCACACCGAAGATCGCATCGGCATGCCTAAAGTTGAATCAGCACGCATCGCGCTGGAAGCACTCAACCCTGATGTAAAAGTTGTCGCACATCAAACCCGCATCGATAGCAGCAACGTGGAAAAACTCTTTTCTGATTACGACGTAATCGTCGACGGCTCAGACAATCTACCCACCCGTTACCTGATCAACGACGCCTGCGTGAAACTTAAAAAGCCCAATGTACACGCCGCCGTCTACCGCTTTGAAGGACAGATCACCGTTTTCTGGCCCGATTACCAGGGCGACGTGCGCGGTTCCTGTTACCGCTGCATGTTCCCAGAGCCACCACCACCAGAACTCGCACCATCCTGCGCAGAAGCAGGTGTACTGGGTGTGATGCCAGGTATCTTTGGCCTGTTACAGGCAGTTGAGACGATTAAGATTCTACTCGGCATCGGCACACCACTGGTTGGTCGTATGTTGCATTACGATGCGCTTAGTGGTGAGTTTATGGAGATGCGTGCTAAAGCAAATCCATCCTGTCGCTATTGCAGCGACGGCGCGGAATTCCCTGGTTATGAAGACTACGCACAAGTCTGCTCATCCACACCACCAGCTGACAAATAACCAACACCATCGCCACCGTATTTAGCGGTGGCGATGGTGCCGACCTCCGATCAATCTTTGTTTCTAATCGCCTCTACTCCAAAAAACAGCTCTATCTCATCGCCAACACCCGGTAAACCATAGCTCATATCAAAATCAGAGCGCTTAAAACTGGCACTGACATCAAAACCACACACATATTTTTTCTTTGTGGGGTCCATCGGGTAAATCCTACAGTTAATACTCGCCACTTCCAATGCAACCTGTTTCGTCACACCCAGGATCGTTAGATCACCATGCGCTGTTGCCATCTTGCCATCTTTGCGAAACTCAACCGTCTTCGCTCTATAGGTAATCTCAGGAAACTCCATCACATTCAAAAAGTCGATTGAACGCAGGTGGTCATCACGCTTTTTCATCCCGGTATAAACCGATGCCGCATCAATCACAATATCAATCGAGCCCTTACCGGCTTTTTGGTCCATCGTGATCTTACCACTGGTCTTACCAAAATGACCCTGCATAGTGGAGAAGCCTAGATGGCTGATCTTGAAATGTGGGTAGGTATGCAGTGGATCAATGGTAAAGTGCTCTTCCTTGGCAGAGGCCACTGTTGGAATAGCAATCATCAGTACTGCAATCAGACTTAATTTCTTCATTCTCGACTCCTTGTGATTATTAACCAAATGTAAACCAATCTAACAACGCATCAATAACGTTTAGAATAACGGCACCCCTTCCTGCGACCAGGTAATATAGATCGCACCACCCGCAACGGGCGCAAGGCATAACAATAACAACACCATTTTCAACCATGATGGGCGCTCTTCCGGCAACGGCACTCGTGCCACCAACGGAATCGCTGCCAGAATCAACAGCGTCACCCACGGCAGTTTCGCGTATACATGCGCCGCCACTCCTAGTAGGCCACATAGTAGCGTTACTGGTACCACCAACATGCCGCCAACACTGAGACGTGATGAAAACAGCCCCGCCAATAAAAAAGCCACCATAGCCGCTGCGATAGCAGAAGCAAGCTGTCCCAGCAGTGCAGAAGCACCAATCAGCGCAGCGATACCGGTACCACCCGCCAATGCCAACAACGCTATCGACACCCGCTCCGACTTGTCACGCAGACTAAACAGCGACACCTGCAGCCAACCAACATAACCACCCGCAAGCCCTGCCATCATCCACGTCTGCCACTCATCACTTTTACGCATCAACACCGGCCACACCAACCACACCGCCGCCGCAAAACCCGCAGCAAACAAGAGGTGCGTCAACCAACGCGGCGCACTGCGATAGAGATCAAAGATCAATCCGACCCCCAGTGCCACCAGCCCCAGCAACATAATCTTGCGCGTACTGGTTAACGGGAAAAACTTAAGATCCGTCACCAACCAGGCAGCGGTATAAAAACCCGCCACCACCGCAATACCCGCCCAAAAGCCAGCAAAGCGATAAAAGATAAGCCCCAGCAACAACGACACCCCAAATGGGGCAATGCCAGACTGAAATAACGGATTTGAAAGTAGCTCGTTCACGGGTAACGAGTTTAACGGATTGGTTATATTAGGCAACATTCTTTTTTAACACGTAGTAAATTAATGCTTGCTACGGGGTAGTTTGTACACATATGCATTAAGGCCTGTCGAATTGATAATTCATCAGAAAACATATCTCATATAGAATGTAAGCAACCCAAATGCATTCAATAAAATTCCGTAACATAATACTGAGACGCGCGGATAACCCTACAGTTTGCTGCAGGAAGAAATTGAGAGATCTATTTGAAACAGTTCTTCTACAAAATTTTCGTTAATAAAATAACCGATTTCATATCCAATCAAGTTCTGGCAATAGTTATACCGCCAATGCTCAGACTATAATTATGGCGTCTTAGATATTTGAGGCGAAGAATGGGGATTTATAAAAAACAACCTGCCTTTACACGAAGTTATCTTTACTGTGTTAGCGATAGCTACTGCAGTAACCTTTATTTATAAGGGGGAATATCAAAATGCCTAAAAGGAGTCACCGAAAGAAAATACCCGGGAAAGGGGTCAGCGGCACATGTGAACCTTCCTCATTTATAACTCTGCAATCAACCTTATGATTAATCTCTCTTTTCTACAGAAAATTACCTGGCGCAAGAGCAACGAATACTCGTAATAGCGCCAATCCATAAAAATTTAAACCTGCTTGTGTTGAATGTAGCTGAGTGCTAATTTAACGGCAGAACATCTGTTTTGGGATTGCATAAAAACGCCCAAAATATATGCATGGCTGTCACACATAACAACGACACACAATCGTATATCCACAGTCAATTCACTTAGCGAGAAAGGAGTATCAAATTGGATCTATTAATAGCAATCATCATCGTGGGCATTGGCTGGCTAATATTCAGGCGTAAAGAAAAGAAGTAACCATTAAAAGCGGAGTGAAAACAGACTAACGAGACTAAGATGGATCGATTTTTATTGTCAATCCAATAAGATTTACTTTAACTTGAGTAACATCACGTTCGTAGAGCGTGATTAGCAAAGTGCGATGAATCAACAACCCTGAACACTCATTGATTTGGCCCTGGGGTTTTATTATGAATTTATCAATAATTTTTGCGAATAAGCTTGATCCAATTTATCGTAAATACCCTTTCCTGGAAAAATGTTTTTCCATGTAAAAATAAAGGCCCCTTTCAGGGTTAGACTCCTTTTCCCCTCTAAATCAATCGACTCCTTGCAATACCCAAGATAAACTAATTCATCAGACTCCTTTGCAATAAACGCCTCTATTTTACTAAAGCCATACTCTCTCTTGTAACCAATAGGAGATGAGCTGTTCTTTAATGATGATTTAAGTTGCAAAAAAATACGGTACAGGTTTTCTACGTCCTGTACTTTAGGGAACCTGGCAGATATTTTTACATCCATTTTAGGATACACAGGAACAGCGAGGGAGTTTGATACATCTAACATTGTTTCATCAGAATAGAGCTGGGAAAATTCTACATATGTAAAACTATCAGCTTCACTTTTCATAGAGACCAGCATTCCTGTTGTGTTGCCCTTCGCATTAAAATAAAGAGAAAAACAGGTCGTATTATGAATGTCATATAATGTCGATGATCCGATGTACTCAAAGCCAATCTCTTTTAGCTTATTATCAAGTAATTTAAACTTATCGCTTTGATCACTTAAAAACACCTCCTCATCCACTGCATCAAAATTTACTCTAGCAGGTAATTTTTGCACTCGATAAATCCACAGCGGCAGGGCAGCATATAAAATCGCAATTAATATTATCAACCCAATAAATACATCAGCTATCATGTATGGTTATTCCAATGATCATTTTTATGAACAACACCCGGCTAAACTGTACCGTCTAACGTCAGCCTGATACTTTTGTTATCTGGTTTTTCGCCTTAAAAGTGGATATATCATAAACATTGCCAATGCCGCAGGTACACCCTGTAGAATTGCACCCGCATATGCATGAGCACTAAACAATAGCGCTATACCCGCCACTGTTGCGAACAGGCTCATGTACCCTAGCAAATACAAACCTTCGCTTTCTTTTCCTTTAGCAATCAGGACAAACCCTAGAATACCACCTACCGCCACCATTAGATTATAAAACCCCTGATTTATAAATAGCATCTTTAATATCAGCGCTTGCTCATAAAGATCAACATTGACCAGGGGGTCTTTGTCTTTTAATACAGATGAATAAACAGCTGGATTCATCCAGAAAAAGGCCTCCACTACAAAGGCCAGCAAGTGAAATGCTATCACGTAAATCAATAACCCTTTTGCTGTTTTACTCATAATCTTCCATTGATTTCAAAAGGAGCGGTGAGACGTTATTTTACGCTTATTTGAGGTGTTTTCTGGGTCGAGTGCTGCTCAATAATGTAAGTAATAGATATCACATCATTTTTATTTAATGCGATGACCTTTTCTTGCTGTACGATTACAAAATAATCACCGGGAATATCCAGCCCATAACCCATGATTGTTCCAGCTGATTGATCCTGTTTCTTATACTGAATCGTTAATTGTTTCATATCAAAATTTTCGACGATTTCACCACGAAACGTTTTATCAATATCATTCATCTCTTCTCGCGAACTTATTTCACCCGCGTCATAACAAGCAGCCACCTGGAAAAAAAACAGGAATAGAACCCCGATATATACTGTATATATCGGAATTTGTTTATTATATTTCCTGAGAACGGCTGGAACGCAACCAATCAGGGAAATCCCCCAGATGACTGGACTCATAAATGGGGCCAGATAGAGTGATAAAAAACCGACTAAAATAGTTATTCTGAATTCCATAACCACTAAATCTTCAGTTATCCCATAACCATCGATACTGCCAAGCGTGAAAAATACTCCAAAGCAATAAAGCACAGAGGCGAGCACCACAAACAACGATGCAGTATCAAGTAGTACCCGCTCTAAAATTGTTTTGGGATTGCTCACTTTATTTCCTCAACCGACTTATCTATCAAAGATGGACACAGAAATTGAAATGCTTATTTCGAGCCAGGCCTTATCAATATGTTTTCTAATTAAGATGTAACGCTAAGGTGTGAATACATGCACGTCCCTAACAGCTCATTATTATTTAGACTTTACAAGTACAACACCTTCATACCCAGTCAGACTAACCTTATTCGTGGCGGTTTCGAGCGTGCCATCATAATTCACACGGTGATAATAGCCAGGCAATGTAAGCTCATTTGTAATGGACATAAAACCAGGGTTAGCGCCAAAAAAATCAGTCTGATACAAAACAAGCCCATTGGTGTAATCGCGAGCAATAATCATTTTTTTCGGGAAATCAACACCACCAATAACTATTTTATCTTCTGCTTGCCAGGCGTAGTAAATGTTTGAAGGAATGACTGGCACAGTACCCATCTGGTCAAACGTCGCTATGCCAGGATGAGTTAATACCGACTGAGTGCTGTCGCCTATAACTGTATAATCATCGCCTGTTGTTTTTGCTGTATAAATCAAAGGCTGAATAGTTTGTTCAGGCCATTCTTGAATATTTTGTGCTGGCTTCCCAATATCGACAGCTAACATGAAAGATGGTTGGTAAGCGATATTTTTAGGCACCCCCGCTTTATAAAAATTGGCTTCCACAGTATTTCCCGAACCATAGTTATAACTACTATTCCAACTAGTGTAAGAAGTTTTTCCAGGGACATTAATCAAATAATACATGGCCAGACCAGTCGAAATTCTCGATTCCCAGGCATCTTTTGTATTGACCATTGGAATAGGATCCCGCCACCCAGCGTGGACGATAACAGCCGTTTTTTTATTACTTTGTGCCAGAGCAAAAGTATCCCACATCTTCGCTATACCGAAGTAACCATCAAGCCCTAGCCCAGGGCGTATATAATCCTCACGAAGAAAAGAATCAAATACATCAATATATTTCATTCTATTTTTTCGGCGATCAAAAATATTGTCCGCGGATGTGTTTGCTGCTACCCAGGGACTTCCTGATTCAGATTTTATCTCCTGAACAGCATCGAGAAATGCATCCTGGTAGATCTCTTTAAAAACAGGATCATTAACCAGGTAACCATACTCTATCGTTTTACCACCACCAACAACATTAATACCATCAAGCTTAAAAACATCATCATTATATGCGCCTGCCCAGGAATTTTTTAGCCACCCCTGGTTTACGACATTAGCGATGGCTGCTCTGTAGGATGGGTTAAAAAAATCAGGTCTCTGGAAATTCGAGGCTCTACTCCACATATTA
>UOFQ01000062.1_pt1 | contig 17262 bp, 15 predicted proteins | sample 1988961 | NCBI WGS metagenome assembly UOFQ01 (sample SAMEA4712195, study PRJEB27164) | hydrothermal vent metagenome | biome: marine basaltic hydrothermal vent biome; feature: marine hydrothermal vent; material: mineral | place: Pacific Ocean | collected 2011-06-14/2011-07-23 | depth 1719 m | reverse complement strand
TGCTCAACAATTGTTCCTTCATTCATCACGATAATCGTATCGGCCTTCTCAATGGTCGAGAGCCGATGCGCAATCACAAAGGTTGTTCTATCTTTCATCAGCTCTTCAAGAGCCGCTTGAATATAGCGTTCAGACTCTGTATCAAGCGCTGAGGTTGCCTCATCTAAAATAAGAATAGGCGCATTCTTTAATAGCGCACGTGCAATCGCCAGTCGCTGACGCTGCCCACCAGAAAGCAGCACGCCGTTATCACCAACCATCGTATTGAGTCCCTCAGGCAAGGTCTCAATAAATTCCATTGCATGTGCCGCTGTCGCGGCCTGAATGATCTCTGCCTGCGAACAATCCTCTAAACTACCATAAGCAATATTGTGCCCGATGGTATCGTTAAATAGCATCACATCCTGCCCAACCAGTGCGATTTGCTGGCGCAGGTTTTCAAGTGTGAGTTCGCCAATGTCATGCCCATCCACGGTGATACTGCCGCTGGTGTAATCATAGAAACGTGGCAACAGACTGGCTAATGTGGTTTTACCACTGCCTGATTTACCCACAAAGGCAATACTCTGTCCTGCTTCAACTCGAAATGAAATATTATCAAGAACGGTACCTTTGCTCTGTTCGTAGCTAAAACAGACATCCTTGAACTCTACCGCGCCGCTGATTTTCTCAAGGCGAATGGAGCCAGTATCAACCTCAACCGCCGCATCAAGCAGATCAAAGATACTTTTAGCTGCCGCTATACCGCGCTGAATAATCACATTAACGGTCGTGAGGCGCTTAACGGGTGTTAACATCATCATCATCGCGGCAAGGAATGACATAAAGGTTCCCGGTGTAATCGTATCGAGCATCGGCCCTGACGTTGCCAGGTAGATGATCGCAGCCAATGCACAGGCTGAAATGAACTGTATGATCTGTACACTTGAGACACTGGTCGCAATCAGCTTCATAAACTGGCGACGATTTCCTTCATTCACTTCTTCAAAATGAGTAGCTTCATAGGCCTGGCCACCAAAGGTTTTAATCACGCGGTGCCCTTCTATCGCCTCTTCAGAGACCTGCGTTACATTACCCATCGATGACTGAATCCGTGTACTGATACGACGAAAGCGTTTATTCACAAAACTGACTAGCAGAATAATGATCGGGCCCAATACAAACATCACCAGGGAGAGCTGCCAACTGGTATAAAACATTAACGCCAATAAAAAAATAATGGTCAAAACATCTCGAATAACAATGGTGACTGCGTCCGTTGCAGCAGAGGCAACCTGCTCAACATCAAAAGTAAATTTTGAAATCAATGCCCCTGATGAGCTGCCATCATAAAAACGGGTAGGTAGTGAAAGTATATGCGTGAACATCTCCCGGCGTAACGTCTTGACGATGTTTCGCCCAATCCAGGCCATTAAAAATGATGATACAAAGGTACCCACACCACGAATCAGGGCCACCCCGATAAAGAGGAGCGGTAACAACGCAATCCACTCCGGATCTTTCTCAACAAAGCCACCATCCAGTATCGGCTTAAGCATGGCGGCCAGACCGGCATCGGTAGCCGCAGCACAGACCATACCGATAACGGCTAAACTAAAGGCCAGCTTGTAAGGCAGCACATAGCGCAACAGGCGACGATAGATCACGGCACCATCGGTAATCTCTTCAGGGGGTTCGTTTTTAAGACGGCTCAAGGTTATTCTTTTGGCTGTTTTGTAGCGAGAGAAAGTTTCACAATGCCTAACTGCCTGGCGGCATCCATCGCAGTGACAACCGCCTGATGAGGGGTATTAGCATCGGCGCTGATCACAAGCGAGACATCTTTGCGGCCATCGACGGCAAGCTGAATCGCCTTCTTTAAGGTAGCCGTCTGGCGATTAACAACCTTTTGCTGGTTGATATAAAAATGCCCTTTAACATCAATTGTTAAATCAATCGGGGCAATCGCAGCCTCCACCGGCTCAACATTAGCTTCGGGTAGATCAACCGTAATTTCTGATTCTTTGGTAAAGGTGGTCGAGACCATAAAAAAAATTAGCAGTAAAAAGACCACGTCGATCAGTGAAGTCAGGTTTACTTCTGGGTCTTGCTTTGTAAATTGACGCAGGTTCACTAGTTATACTCGGCAATTAGATCCGCTGCTCATTTTCACGTGCACCATGCAGCACTTCAACCATCTTGATCGACTCAGCCTCCATGATACAGACAAGGCTCTCAACCTTGCCGCGAAAATGACGATAGAAAATCAGGCTCGGGATTGCGATCGAGAGCCCGGTGGCCGTGGTAATCAGCGCCTCTGAGATCCCCCCCGCAAGCACTGCAGGATCACCCACCCCAGCGGTAGTAATGGCAGCGAAGACCTTAATCATACCGATGACAGTGCCTAGCAGGCCTAACAGCGGTGTGATTGAGGCAATAGTACCCAGTGTATTGAGATAACGTTCAAGCTCATTGACCACCTGACGCCCCGTCTCTTCGATACTCTCTTTCATCACCACACGTTCATGGCGTAAATTAACCAGCCCTGCTGCCAATATTTTTCCAAGTGGCGACTCTTCACGCAGACGGGCAATTTCGCCCGCGTTCAACTTGTTCTGTTTTTCCAGTTTCCAGATAGTCGCAACCAGGTCGTTGGGGCAGATTTTCTGTTTTTGCAGCGACCATGAGCGCTCAACAATAATCGCGAAGGCGATCATCGAACAGAGCAGGATGGGTATCATCAACCAGCCGCCGGATTGTACAAGCTCAAACACGTCTGTTTAATCCCTTATTTAATGAGTAATAACAGAGGATATCATACCGGAATAACAAGTGATTTTCACACTCTTGATTAGAATTCAGCGCAATAGCGCTGAGTGCCAGTAACGCTTGTTTTGATAGCGGTAACGCTCGATAGAACGCACATCCCCCTCATTATTAAAATGAAAGGTAATTGCACCAGTGGCGGCACTTGTTAACATCTCGCTACCTTGTTGCTGGTAGCGTTGTGTCACCTCAGGATGCGGGAAGTTATAACGGTTTAAGTACCCAGCTGGAAACAGCACATACTGAGGTGCGCTTGTTGCAACAAAAGCCTGGCTAGATGAACTTTTGCTACCGTGATGTGGCGCAACCACCACACGCGCCATTAATTTTTCGGGCTGTTCATTGAGTAGTGCTCGCTCTGCAGCTGCCTCGATATCCCCCGTTAATAACAGTGAGCTTCCTTGATACCCCATATCACCAATACTACTGATACGCAGCACACATGAGGCATCGTTGCCTTTAAAGCCCTGCGCTGGTGGGTGCAGTATTTCAAACAGCACATTATCCCACTGCCATTCATCACCGGCCACACAGTGCTGCGCCGTTTGCTGCCACGTTACCCGCTCCGGCACACTGCTTACCACTTGCGAAACCACTATTTGTGACATGACTGAGCGAGCGCCACCCATATGATCATTATCACCATGACCAATCATTAAAATATCGACACGCTTAACGCCGGCACTATTCAGGAATGGAATGACAACGGCACTGCCCGTATCAAAACTATCACTAAAACGCGGCCCCGTATCATAGACGAGCGTATGGTTTTTTGTCTGCACAACAGCGGCCAGTCCCTGGCCAACATCTAGCAGCGTAAACCACCAGTCACCGTCAGCAGGTCGTACTGGCGTCACCAGAAAAAGCGGTAGAAGCCAGATGATACCAAGCCAGCGCCCAGGTAGACCGCGCGGTGCCAACAGCAGTAAAGTGCCGATCAACGCAGGTATTAATGTCCATTTGGGCGGTGGGTGCTGCTGCCATAACCCTTGTTCCTGCATTTCGATTAACTCAAGAAAAGGCCATAAAAATGATAGTGCTGTAGATGCCGTGTCTAATAACAGCGAGCCAATCCCAGGGAAATAGAGTACACATGAGGTACCCAGTAACACCAGTGGTACAACTACAAAGCTAACCCACGGTACCGCTACAAAGTTAGCCACAGGCGATAAAAGCGGGACTTGCTGAAAAGTCAGCAGTAATGGTGGCAACAACGCTATCGCCACCACCATATGTACCCTGCCCCAACGCCACCAGAGATCACGCCTTGCGAGGCGTCCACTCATGGCAAAGATAATGGCTGCAACCGCGCCGAATGAGAGCCAGAAACCGGCAGACATCACTACAAATGGATCAATCACCAGAACGACCATCAACGCCAGCGCAAGGGTGTCGCTAAAGCGGCGTTGACGCTGTAAAAATAGCATCAACATCACCACTGCCACCATCACTAAGGCACGCTGTGTGGGAATCGTAAACCCGGCCAGCGCCGCATAAAATGTGGCGGCTAACAGGCCAGCTACCGCCGCCACTCTTGGCGCTGGCCAATGTATTGTGGCATTTACGATGCGCGGCCAGAGAAATTGCACCAGTATAAACACCATCCCAGCAACAAGTCCGATATGCAGCCCCGAGATCGCAACCAGATGGATTGTGCCTGTCTTTCTTAACACCTCCCATTGAGGTTGGCTAATCGCTTGCCGCTCACCAATCGCGAGTGCTGTGATAATGCCTTTAAAATCTGCTTCATTGAGCTGTGTACTAATGGCACTCGCCAGCGATTGGCGTAACCGTTGCAATCGATAATGCGTCACATCACTTGCCAACAGCCGGTTTTCGTCCGAATCCCGAATGTATCCCGTCGCCTGAATTCGCTGTTGAAACAGCCACCCTTCATAATCAAAACCACCAGGGTTCATAAACCCATGTGGCCTTTTCAAACGCACCGTTAACTGCCAGCGATCACCCACAGAGAGCTCTGGAACATTTTTATACCAGTTAAGTCGTACATGACGCGGTGCCGCATCAATAGTATTGCCCTGGTGCTGCATTTGCTCAATATCAAATAAAAAGCGCCATTTATGACCTGTTTTTTGTGGCAACGAGGCGATCGTCCCCTGTACTACCAAATCCTGTTTTTCTAGCGTTGGTGGTAGCGGTGTCGATAGTACTAGCACAGCCTGTAGCCATGCCCAGTGGAACCCTGTCACCAGAAATAGTAGTGACCTCAATCGTTTAAAAAACCACAGCGCGGGCACGAGCAACAGTAACACTAGCCATAAGGCTGTGTGCAGTAATGACGTGAGTGGCAATTCAGCAAATTGCTGAAATATTAATATGCCACATAAAAATGCGACTGCTGAAAAACGCATACCCGTCCCTGGTTATGCTTGAGATTATCTGCCGTGTAGGATGCCAAATATAGACAGCTACCGCCAGCTTAGGCTATTGTTAAGGGATGCCAAAAAAAATAATAAAAAGGTTTCTTCCTGATCATAATAAAATTAAAGAGCATAAACACCTACAGATATTTGGAAAGCTGATTCACGACCCCAATCTATGGCATCTTAATCGTCGTTCGGTTTCTGGCGCTTTTTCTGTTGGGCTATTTATGGCATTTGTTCCCGTGCCATTTCAGATGATATTAGCAGCAGCAGCAGCCATACCATTACGCGTAAACCTGCCCATTTCAGCAGCACTCGTGTGGATATCAAACCCTTTAACCATGCCACCCATCTTCTATGGTTGTTATAAATTCGGCGCCTGGGTACTCAATACACCCGTGCAAAAGGTTGAATTTGTACTCTCTATCGAATGGTTGACAACCCAGTTAGGTGATATCTGGGCGCCCTTCTTACTGGGCTGCTTTCTGATCGGCACCTTTTGCGCGCTGATCAGCAACTTGATTATTCGCCTGTTATGGCGGTCACTAGTATTAAAGGGCTGGCAGGAGCGCCGCAGGCGTCGTAAAGAAAAACGCCAAAAAAACTAACCAGCATAGCTAACCAAAAAAGCGCTCAGCCTGTTTGTTGATCCTTTAACACGCCATCTTCAAGCACCAGAATCCGATCCATGCGCTCAGCAAGTGCTGCTTCATGGGTCACTACCACAAAGCTGGTATTCAGTGCCTGGTTTAACTCCAGCATTAAACTATAAATGTGATCTGCATTTTTACGATCCAGGTTTCCGGTTGGTTCATCTGCCAATACACATTTAGGCTCAGTCACCAGTGCACGAGCTACCGCCGCCCGTTGACGCTCACCACCTGACATTTCGCCGGGCTTGTGGTGAGAGCGGCTTTTCAAGCCAACTTTATCAAGCAGTGACGCAGCGCGTTCGCTCGCGACCGCAGGTGACACACCACGAATTAACAGTGGCATCGCAACATTTTCCAGAGCCGAAAATTCAGCCAGTAGATGATGAAACTGATAAACAAAACCGAGCGTGCTATTGCGTAACTGACTGCGTTGGCGTTCACTCAACTGCATCATATCTTTGCCCAGCACTTGCACTTCACCACCAGACGCGCTATCGAGTCCGCCTAAAAGGTGTAACAAGGTACTTTTGCCCTGCCCGGAGCTGCCGATGATCGCAATACGTTCACCTACCGCCACCTCAAAATTGATACCGCGCAGCACGTCAACATTCATTCCACCTTCAGTAAAGCGCTTTTGCAGGTTAATACACTGCAATACTGGCTGTGATTGATCGGCATGATCACTCATAACGCAGAGCCTCAGCGGGTTGGGTACGCGATGCTCGCCACGCCGGATAGAGTGTCGCAATCAAGGAGATAATTAACGAAACCGAGCTAATCTGTATCACATCAGCGATACGCATATCGGAAGGAAGGTCACTAATATAATAGACATCAGCTGCCAGAAACTGCATGCTGAATAGCTCCTCTATAGCGGGGACCAGTGTCTCGACATTAAGCGCCAGCAGCACCCCTCCGGCTGTCCCGAGCAGTGTACCAATCACCCCAATCAATGCCCCCTGGACAATAAATATCCCCATGATTGAAGCTGGGCTAGCACCTAGCGTTCGCAGTATTGCGATATCACTCTCTTTATCGGTCACCATCATCACCAACGTCGAAACAATGTTAAAGGCAGCGACCGCGACGATGAGAAACAGGATTACAAACATCACTGTTTTTTCCATCTGTACCGCGCGAAAAAAATTGGCATGCTGGCGTGTCCAGTCACTGGCACTATAACCCATCGGCAGTTCATTAAGCAGTTGGCGCGTTAGCTGCGGAGCTGCAAACATATCATCCATCTTGATGCGTACACCCGTCACACCGCCGTCAAGTCGAAACAGGCGAGAGGCATCTTCTATATGTAATAGTGCCAACGCACTATCGTATTCATACATACCAATCTCGAATACACCGACCACGGTAAAACGCTTAAGGCGTGGTAAAATCCCTACGGCAGTGACGCTTGCTTGCGGCGTAATCAAGGTGATTTTATCACCCATTCCGGCGCGCATCGAAAGCGCAAGATCTTTTCCAAGGATGATGCCAAACTCTCCAGCCTGTAGATTATCCAGTTTGCCTGCCAGCATCTTATCGCCCAGCTGAGATACTTCACCTTCCTTTGATGGCAAAATACCTCGGATCAACGTGCCACTGACGATTGCCCCCTGGCTCAACATCCCTTCAGCATGGATGAATGGCGCAACACCTGTCACTCCGTCGTACTGACGAACCAGATCGCCCACCTGCTGCCACTCCTGTAGTGGTTTACCAACTGCCTGCACGGTAGCATGGGAGACAACGCCTAGAATACGCTCGCGCAGTTCCTTTTCGAAACCGTTCATCACAGAAATAACCGTGATCAGTACTGCCACGCCAAGCGCAATCCCCAACATCGAGATCAGTGAAATGAAAGAGATAAAGTGATTTCGGCGTTTCGCGCGTGTGTAACGCAGGCCAATGAAGATTTCTAGCGGTCTGAACATTGCGGCATTAGAGCATAATCTGACTTTAAAATAAGTAAATCATTGGTTGATCGTAAAGTAATCATGAACTGGATAAATGGTCGGGGCGAGAGGATTCGAACCTCCGACCACCGGCACCCCATGCCGGTGCGCTACCAGGCTGCGCTACGCCCCGAGTGTGTTGCTAATTGACTCTCTTTCTGGTGATGTTAATAATGCAGACACTTACACTAAATAATTGGCTTAAATCTTTACTTGATAAGCGTTAAAACTTCTTCAAGCTCTTTACGGATTTCTCTAACTAACTGACGACTGCGACTATTATCACTCTTCATCTCGCTACCCGACAGTTTCTGGCGTGCACCACCAATAGTAAAGCCTTCTTCATATAACAAACCACGAATCTGACGCACTAGCATCACATCCTGGCGCTGATAATAACGCCGGTTGCCACGTCGCTTAACCGGATTAAGGTGAGGAAATTCCTGCTCCCAATACCGCAGTACATGTGGTTTCACACCGCAAAGCCCGCTCACTTCACCAATGGTGAAATAACGCTTACCGGGTATTGGTGGTAACTCACTGTTGCTGCTGGGTTCCAGCATGGGCCTCTACTCTTGCTTTTAATTTTTGTCCAGGGTGAAAGGTCACAACACGACGTGCTGTAATCGGAATCTCTTCACCCGTCTTTGGGTTTCTGCCTGGTCGCTGGCTTTTATCTCGAAGATTAAAATTACCAAAACCAGAAAGCTTGACCTGCTTTCCTGTCGTCAGTGCCTTACGCACCTCTTCGAAAAACATTTCAACCAGATCTTTTGCCTCTCGTTTGTTGAGTCCAAACTCCTCAAACAATCTCTCTGCCATATCCGCTTTTGTTAGCGCCATAATTTTTATTCTCTCAGTGTAGCCCCGAGGTTTTCATTGAGTGATGACAGCACCCCCACAACCACGCCGTCAATTTCACTATCCGTTAGAGTGCGTGAAAATTCCTGTAAGGTCAACCCTATTGCAATACTTTTTCTTCCTGAATCAACACCTTTGCCTTGATACACATCAAACAACTGCAGCTCCTGTAAGAGCACCCCGGCAGCCGCTTCCACACAATCGCTTATGCTCTGTGAGGATACATTTTCATCGACAATGACAGCAATATCACGACGCACTGCAGGAAATTTGCAGAGTTCATTAAAAACGGGCAACGCCCTTTTGGCGATCGCATCGTAGCTAATTTCAAACAGAAAGATATTTTCTTCTAATGCCAACTGCTTCGTAACCTCAGGATGAAGCAATCCCAAATATCCACAAAGCACGCCACTTTCATCTCTAATTGCAGCAGACTGCCCAGGATGTAGCGCTGAGTGCTCCTCGGCATTGAAGCTGAATTTCTGCCCCACAGCTAATGCCAATAACGCCTCAACATCCGCCTTAAGATCAAAGAAATCGACCTCACGTGCTTTTTGCCCCCACTGCTCAGCGGATTGATTACCACATACAACGCCCGAGATGACCTTCTCTTCTTTACGCTCATTCAGCTCACCACAAAACCGCACGCCGACCTCAAAGAAACGGATGCGTTTCTGTTGGCGATTCTGATTGTAGCTAAGTGCCTGAAGCAGCCCAGTCCACAATGTTGAGCGCATCACCGACATGTCAGTAGAAATCGGATTGGCAAGTTTAATCGCGGTTGCATTGGGGTTCAGACGTAACTGTTGCTGCTCATCGACAAAACTATAGGTAATCGCCTCCTGGTAATCACGGTCAACAAATAGCTGACGAATGCGCTGTGGAGTTACTTCAGTCTCAGATGCTGCATTGATTTGCAGGCGTGCCACCGGCGGAATGCTCGGGATATTATCGTAACCAAAAATACGTGCAAGCTCTTCGATCAGATCAGCTTCAATCGAAATATCAAAACGGAATGACGGTGCAACAGCGCACCACTCATCATTAGCCGAACACTCTGCCTTCATCCCCAGACGAGCCAAAATCTCGCTGACATCATCTTTTGCTAACTCAACGCCTAACATACGTTTAAGACGTGTCGCACGCAGCGTGACAGGTACTCGTTTGGGTAACTGAGCCTCATTCATCACTTCTATAATCGGCCCCACCTCACCACCAACGATCTCTTTCAGTAACCGCGTGGCACGCTCCATCGCACGACGTGGCAGCTCATAGTCAACCCCTCGTTCAAAACGGTGTGAGGAGTCGGTGTGCAAACCGTAGCTGCGCGCCTTACCGGCGATCACATCAGGGTCAAAAAAGGCGCTCTCTAAAAACAGATCAACGGTCTCATCTTCAACCGCACTGTCACTGCCGCCCATCACACCGGCAAGCGCTAGCGGGCCATTTTGATCCGCTATCACCAGGGTATCACTGGTTAGCTTGATGGTCTCATCGTTTAATAGCTTGACCTGCTCTTCACTGTTAGCAAAACGCACCTCAATTCCACCAGAGAGTTTATTGAGGTCAAAGGCGTGCAGCGGCTGTCCTAGCTCAAGCATCACATAATTAGTCACATCAACAACGGCACTAATGCTGCGCACACCACTGCGACGCAGGCGTTCCTGCATCCACATCGGTGTGGCTGCTTCAGGGTTAATCCCTTTAATCACCCGCCCCAGGTAACGCGGGCATGCTTCAGTCGCACTGATACTGACGGGGAATTGCTCGGCTGTTGTTGGCTCAACCGCAACCTCTGCCACTGCAGTTAATTCGCAACGATTTAGCACGCCGACTTCGCGTGCAATCCCAGCGATGCTGAGGCAATCACTACGGTTAGGCGTCAGCCCTAACTCAAGCATCACATCATCCAGTTGTAGGTAGTCACGGATATTCGTGCCAACAGGCGCATCACTCGGTAGCGGCATCAATCCATCGGCACTGTCAGCAAGGCCAATCTCCTGTTCAGAACAGAGCATCCCCATTGAAGAGACACCGCGCAGCTTTGCCTTTTTAATCTTAAAATTACCCGGCAACACCGCACCCACACATGCGGTCGGTACCAACATGCCAACATGTACATTCTTCGCACCGCAAACAATTTGAAGCGGCTCGGCTTCAGCCACATTTACCGTACAGATCTGTAATTTATCTGCCTCTGGATGAGACTCAACCGTTAGCACCTCACCGACCACAACACCGCTAAATTCTGCGGCAACAGGCGATTCAGCATCAACCTCAAGCCCGGCCATGGTTAACTGTTTTGAAAGCGTTTCGATTGAGATGTCAGGATTTACCCACTCTCTTAGCCACTGCACACTAAATTTCATAATACGTCATATATCTTATTTTGAATGTTTATTTAAACTGGCCAAGAAAACGCAGATCGTTTTCAAAAAAGAGGCGTAAATCATTAACGCCGTAACGTAGCATCGTCATCCGTTCAACGCCCATGCCAAAGGCAAAACCGGTATACTTTTCGTTATCAAAGCCGATGTTATCGAACACCTTCGGATGTATCATGCCGCAACCCATCACCTCTAACCAACCGGTATGACTACAGACACGACACCCTTTACCGCCACAGATGACACATTGAATATCAACCTCAGCTGATGGCTCAGTAAATGGAAAATACGAAGGTCTAAAGCGAACGTCGAGTTCTTTTTCAAAAAAGGTCTGTAAGAAGTCACTCAGTACACCGCGAAGGTCTGCAAAGCTCACATCCTCATCAACCATAAAGCCCTCCACCTGATGAAACATCGGGGTGTGGGTGACATCCGAATCACAACGATAAACACGCCCCGGCGCAATCACGCGCAGTGGCGGTGTGTTGTTTTTCATCGCACGCACCTGCACTGGTGAAGTGTGAGTACGCAACAGTGTGTGCGGGTCAAAATAAAAGGTATCGTGCATCGCACGTGCAGGGTGGTTCGCAGGAATATTCAGCGCTTCGAAGTTGTGGTAGTCATCTTCAATCTCCGGCCCTTCAGCAACTGAGAAACCAAGCGTAGCGAAAAATGATTCAATGCGTTCCATGGTGCGAGTCACGGGGTGAATACCACCTGTCGCCTGACCTCGCCCTGGTAGCGTGACATCAACGGTCTCTTTTAACAGACGCTCATTCAGTGCAGCTGTCTCTAGCAGCGTGGTGCGCGCTTCGATTACCTTTTGCACCTGTTGCTTAGCAACATTAACCTTTTGCCCCGCCTTTGGACGCTCTTCGTGCGGCAGATCTTTGAGGCCTTTTAGAACGCTGGTTAGCACCCCTTTTTTACCAAGATAATGAACACGCAACTGGTCTAGCCCAGCTAGATCCTGTGCGGCAGCTATCGACTCTTCGGCCTCTGTTACCAGTGTTTCCAGTTCTTGCACAACTTACATCCTGCTTAATTCAAAATAGGGAATCTATCTATTTAGATCCAACAAAAAAGGGGAAAGGCATAGACCTTTCCCCTCTCTGTCTGTCTTTAAAACCAGAGCATCAAATGACGCTCGGAATAAAAACGGTGTTACTTTCAGTATTAGAGGCTGGCCTTTGCTTTTTCTGCAATGGCAGCAAACGCAACCTTATCAAATACGGCTAAATCAGCAAGCACCTTACGATCAATCTCGATCGCTGCTTTCTTCAGACCGTTAATCAAACGGCTGTATGAAAGCCCACACTCTCTGGATGCCGCATTGATACGGATAATCCACAGCGCACGGAACTGACGCTTTCTCTGACGACGATCGCGATAAGCATACTGACCCGCTTTGGTAACGGCCTGTACCGCAACACGATAGACGTTTTTACGACGTCCACGGTAGCCTTTCGCTTGCTTTAATATTTTTTTGTGTCTGGCGTGAGCGGTGACACCACGTTTTACTCTAGGCATGTCTAATCACTCCTCGCTTAGCTATATGGCAACATACGGCTGACCATTCTGGTATCAGCCTGACAAATAATAGCACCGATACGTAGATGACGCTTACGCTTGGTACTTTTTTTCGTCAAAATATGGCTACGGTGTGATTGTCCGCGTTTAAAGGAACCCGATGCTGTGCGCTTAAAACGCTTAGCAGCCCCACTGTGACTCTTGATCTTTGGCATTACTTATAACTCCGCATTTGATCTTAATAATTTTGACCCTGCTGAAAAACAGTTGGGCAAGCTATTTCTTTTTAACGGGGGCTAGCACCATCACCATCTGGCGCCCTTCCATCCGCGGAAATTGCTCAACCGTCCCGAGTTCTTTCAGGTCGACTTCAATCCTTTGCAACAATTTTCGGCCTATCTCCTGATGAGCCATTTCGCGGCCACGGAATCTTAACGTGACCTTTGCCTTATCCCCGGCATCTAGAAAACGAGTCAGGTTGCGTAGTTTTACCTGATAGTCGCCCTCTTCCGTCCCTGGTCGAAACTTTACTTCTTTTACCTGGATCTGTTTCTGCTTCTTCTTCGCCGCATGCTTCTTTTTGCTAAGCTCAAACAGATGCTTACCAAAGTCCATAATTCTACAGACTGGCGGTTCTCCATTGGGAACGATCTCAACGAGATCCAGTTCAGCCTCTTCGGCCATCTTCATTGCATCATTAATTGCAACAACACCTGCTTGTTCGCCATCAGCTCCAATCAAACGTACTTGCGGTACGTTGATCTCGTCATTTAAGCGCAGATCTTTTTCTCCAGCGATTTCCTATTCCTCCAAAACAACACGGCCGTGGCTCGCGATATCGGCATTAATATGATCTATAAAGGCATCCAGGGACATGCTTCCAAGATCTTCGCCATTTCGCGTGCGCACAGCCACGAGATTACCATCGACTTCCCGATCCCCTATCACCAGCAAGTATGGTACACGTTGTAGTGTATGTTCGCGGATTTTAAAGCTTATCTTCTCATTTCTCAAGTCTGATTTCGCTCTGAGCCCACGTTCCATCAATTTTTTGGTGACTTCCTGCACATATTCGGACTGTTTATCGGTAATATTAAGCACCACCACATGCTGTGGTGAGAGCCAGGTTGGGAAAAAACCGGCATGCTCTTCGATCAAAATCCCGATAAAACGCTCCAGAGACCCCAAAATTGCACGGTGCAACATCACCGGCACCTGCTTTGAGCCATCTTCGGCGATAAATTGCGCATCAAGACGCCCTGGCATCGAAAAATCGACCTGGGTCGTGCCACATTGCCATACACGGCCCAGACAATCTTTGAGCGAGAATTCAATCTTAGGGCCATAAAAAGCACCTTCACCCGGCTGTAAATCCCAATCCAGCCCCCTGGTATTCAGCGCCTCTTCAAGCGCATGCTCCGATTTATCCCACTCAGCATCATCGCCCACACGGTTTTCTGGGCGGGTCGAGAGCTTAATGATGATGTCATTAAAGCCAAAATCAGCGTAGACCTTATACAGCAGGTCAATAAAGTCAGACACTTCTCCCTGAATCTGCGCTTCAGTACAAAAGATATGCGCATCATCCTGCACAAAATTGCGCAGGCGCATCAGGCCATGCAGCGTGCCAGAGGGCTCATTTCGCAGACAAGAACCAAATTCCGCCATCCTTAACGGCAGATCACGATAGCTCTTCAGTCCCTGATTGTAGATCTGGACGTGGCACGGACAGTTCATCGGTTTAATCGCGTAATCACGATTTTCCGAATGAGTGGTAAACATATCGTCACTGAATTTTTCCCAGTGGCCGGACTTAACCCATAGCGATTTATCGACGACCGGAGGTGTACGCACCTCAGAATAGTCATTCTGCTTCAATACGTTACGGATGTATTGCTCGACTTCACGGTAGATTGTCCAACCGTTGTCGTGCCAGAAGATCATTCCCGGTGCTTCTTCCTGAATATGGTACAGGTCTAATTTTTTGGCGATCTTGCGGTGATCACGCTTACCAGCCTCTTCAAGGCGGTGCAGATAGCCCTTGAGCGCCTTTTTATCCTTCCAGGCGGTGCCGTAGATGCGCTGCAGCATTTCATTATTTGAATCACCGCGCCAGTAAGCACCGGCCAGCTTCATCAATTTGAAGTGCTTTAATTTGCCAGTGCCTGGCGCGTGAGGGCCACGGCAAAGATCAATAAAGTCACCCTGCTGATAGAGTGACAGTGTCTCATTGACAGGAATAGCCTCAATCAGCTCAGCCTTATAGGCTTCACCCTGTCCACGGAAAAACTCGATCGCCTCTTCTCGCACCATCTCACTGCGTGTAATCGGCAGGTTTTGAGAGACAAGCTCGCTCATTTTCTTTTCAATCGCAGTCAAGTCTTCTGGCGTAAAGCTCTTTTCATAAGCAAAATCGTAATAGAAGCCATCTTCAATCACAGGGCCAATGGTCACTTGCGCGGATGGAAATAGCAATTTCACCGCCTGCGCTAGCAGATGGGCAGTCGAATGGCGGATGATCTCCAGCCCTTCTTCATCACGCTCGGTAATGATCACCACACTGACATCTTTTTCGATCAGGGTTGAGGCATCAACAAGCACCCCATCAATCTTGCCTGCGAGGGTTGCTTTAGCAAGCCCAGCACCGATTGATGCGGCGACATCCATCAAAGTGACCGCCTGGTCGAATTGGCGTTGGCTACCGTCTGGAAGTGTTACTGTAGGCATTTGCAGCTCTGGAATATCCGGCTATATATAAAAAAGCACCGTATATCACGTTGATAAACAGTGCCATAAAATCTGGTAGACGCGATTGGATTCGAACCAACGACCCCCACCATGTCAAGGTGGTGCTCTAACCAGCTGAGCTACGCGTCTTCATAGACGGCGTAAGATACAGGACTTAGCCCACTAATTTCAAGTAATAAAAGGGGTTAGCGCTATTTTTTGTGGAAATGGCAAAACATAACAGCCACTACTGATCACTCGCGACACGACGTATCAAACGATAGCCATGGTGATAGATTGATTCCAGGTGCCAGCCATTTTCAGGGATCAATCCTAGCTTTTTCCGTAGGCGGCTCACATGGGTATCGATGGTTCGTGTGGTGATATCCGCATTGATCCCCCACACCAGCCCTAGTAACGACTCTCGAGTCAGAATATGGCCCATATCATTAAAAAAACAGACTGCAAGGTCAAATTCTTTAGCGGTTAATTCAACCTCAACACCACGATTAAGGATCTTACGCTCACGAATATCAACCGTATATTCACCGAAAACAGACGGCTGTTCCTCAATTGATGAAGATGAATAGCGACGCACCATCGCGCTAATTCGTGCCAACATCTCTTTATGGTCAACCGGCTTCACCATATAGTCATCAGCACCTAGTTCCAGCGCCATCACAATATCTTCTTTATCATCCCGAGTCGTTGTGAAAAGCACCGGGATTTTGCAATACCACTCACAGCGAATATGCTTAAGCACCTCTATGCCACTAATACCAGGCAGTTCCCAGTCCAGGATAAAGAGATCGTGACTATCTCCATCAACACCATCGAGGAATGCTTCGCCACTGCTAAAATGATCGCAATGATGATCACTCATCTGCAGCAGTGTCCTGATTAAGCGAGCTTGATACGGTTCATCTTCGAGTAACACAATCTTAAAACTCTCACTCTCCCGCTCAAAATTATCAAAATATACGTTACCAGAAATAACCGCAGATTAGTAACTAATAATATTATAAAACTAGAATGTTAGATAAACGGCATAATAATTAATAAAATCACTACGTTATAGATAGAGACCGATCAAGAGTCGATATATCACTATAAACAGCGGCTAGACTGGACAAATCACCCACTATCATTCATATTTCCGCTTCAATTACTAATATTTCTTGTATCAAAATTTCAAAGAGAAACTCAATGTCTGAATCATGGGATAAAAACAAAAGCAACGATAGTTGGGCACTACCAGAAGGCATGGACCCAATGAAAGTGATGCAAGTTGCATCTGGCTACTGGCACTCTTGTGCACTACATGCCGCTAATCGGCTGGATATCTTCAACCGGCTAGATGGCACACCGAAAACGCTTGATGAGTTGACTGCTGCGACGGGTGCAGATCGCCGCTGCCTGGGCGGGCTGTTAAGCGCACTGGTTGCGATCGACTTTCTTGCTCGCGATGGTGACACCTTTAGCAACAACCAGTTTGGTCAAACCTTCCTCACCAACTCCAGCCAGTTTTACCAGGGCGGTATCGTCTATATGTTTGAAAACTGGTATGAAGCATGGGGAGGCCTATACAACACCGTGATGACAGGAAAACCATCCGCACTGATGCATCAGGAATACTCAGACCAGGAGACCCGAGACTACATGATGGGGATGCATAACCGCGCACTCTCTCAGTCTGATGTACTAACCGGCATGGTTGACCTAACGGGCAAAAAACAACTAATGGATGTTGGCTGTGGCCCTGCCACTTTTTCAGTTAAGTTTTGTGAGCGCTACGATGGCCTTAATGCCGTTGCAATGGATCGCGCACAGAATCTGGAAATTGCACAGGAGATCGTTAATCAATTCAACATGCAAGATCGCGTGGAACTGCGTCCGGGTGATTATAACGCTGACAGCCTTGGTGATAGTAATGATGCGATGTTGCTATCATCGATGACCAACCAGG
>UOFQ01000002.1_pt1 | contig 17518 bp, 16 predicted proteins | sample 1988961 | NCBI WGS metagenome assembly UOFQ01 (sample SAMEA4712195, study PRJEB27164) | hydrothermal vent metagenome | biome: marine basaltic hydrothermal vent biome; feature: marine hydrothermal vent; material: mineral | place: Pacific Ocean | collected 2011-06-14/2011-07-23 | depth 1719 m | reverse complement strand
GTTTTTGCGGATCGCCTCTTCATCCTCAACGATTGTGATGCGTTTGCTCATAGTGGATTCCAGTTATTCATGCCAGGGGTAAATTAGCATACCCAGCATGGTTTGTGAGGTGCTTTGATCACATCTGGGTCACATTGCCATTATTCGCCATTTTTGCACCCAAATTGACCCGCGTTACTTCCTGTCAGTGCCATTTTTGAAGTCCTTAATAACCACTAGACAAATTCCGGTGCGCTGATGGAGTTAACAACTACGCCATGGACGGCACACTGGCTCACGATATTTGAGGGGCAGCAAAATGAATCGTAATCAAAGTACCCAGGAGCAGGCGCCTGCTATGCTCGTTACCTATTCCTGGGGTGACATAGTTGAGTTTATTTCACTCGTGGCACTCGGCTGGTTGATGGTCGTACTGTTTATCAGCAGCGCGCATGCCGCGGTTGAACGCAGTGATGATCTTAATGAGATTGAGATGCGCCAGGTTAATCTGAATCAGATTAAGAGTGGCTCGTTGTTATTTAAATCGGAGAAGGGCAGTCGGTACCAGTTAGCAGCCATGCTTGAGACGGATGTTCAGATTGAAGTAACAGGTATGATTGCGCGCTCAACATTGAAACAGACATTTAAGAATGATAGCGGGCGCTGGCTTGAAGGGGTTTATGTCTTTCCGCTACCAGAGAATGCGGCAGTTGATCGTTTACGAATGCAGATTGGTGAGCGCTTGATCGAAGGGGTGATAAAGCCACGAAAAGAGGCAAAACGCCTCTATAAAAAGGCCCGTAACGAGGGCAGAAAAGCGTCGTTAATTGAACAGGAGCGCCCCAATTTATTTACCAGTTCGGTGGCCAATATCGCACCGGGCGAAACCGTGGTGATAGAGATTGAATACCAGCAGAGCGTACGTTATGACAACGGTGAATTTAGTCTACGTTTCCCGATGGCAATCACACCACGTTATATTCCTGGTTCGTCTCTTGTTAATGAAGAGGAGGTCGTTGCGTTTGATGGCAGTGGTTGGGCGATGAACACTAACCAGGTAGTCGATGCCTCTCGTATCACGCCGCCAGTTTTTGAGGGTGATGAGAAGATTAACTCCGTTCGACTGAGCGTGATAATCAATGCTGGGTTTAAGTTGGCCAATGTTGAAAGTACCTATCACCGAATCACGGTAAAACAGAGCACAGAAAACAAAGCGGCGGTATCACTTGCCGGTGAAGTGGTCTATGCAGTGCGGGATTTTGAGTTAGTGTGGCGGCCTGAAGCGGCGGCTGTACCACGCGCGGCACTTTTTACAGAAGAGAAAGAGGGTGAGCTTTACCATTTGGTGATGGTACTGCCTCCTGCGAACCTGAGTCTCAATGATATAAGAGAAGCGCGTATGGAACGTGAAGTTATCTATGTGATTGATACCTCCGGCTCAATGTCTGGCACCTCAATTAATCAGGCGCGGCGCGCGTTATCACTAGCGCTGAAGCGGCTACACCCGGGTGATCGTTTTAATGTGATTTCATTTAATAGCACTACCGACAAACTTTTTTCATCAGCTCGTGAAGTAACGCACCAGAATTTACGTGATGCACAGCGCTATGTCTCATCATTAGAAGCGAATGGTGGCACTGAGATTCGTGGCGCATTAGAGGCCTCGCTTGCCAGTCAGCACGAAAGTGCATTGGTACGGCAGGTGGTGTTTTTAACAGATGGCAGTGTCGGTAATGAAGAGGAGCTGTTTAAGTTGATTAAACAAAAGCTGGGCAATAGCAGGCTGTTCACGATTGGGATTGGCTCGGCACCGAATAGCCATTTTATGAGTAAAGCAGCACAGTTTGGGCGCGGTACGTTTACCTATATTGGTGATGTGAGTGAAGTCGAAACAAAGATGAATGAGCTGTTTCATAAACTAGAAACCGCTGTGATGACCGACCTGGCCGTTGCATTTGATGACCCTTCAGTTGAGGTGTGGCCTAAGCGCCTGCCAGACCTCTATCAGGGAGAGCCATTGCTGTTAACCGCACGTACTAAACTTAACAATCAGTCGGTAGTGGTTAGTGGTAAACGACAAAACAGAGGGTGGCAAAATAGCTTTCAGCTAAAACAGTCTAGCAGTGATAATGGTATCGCTACCATGTGGGCAAGGGCGAAGATTACTGCATTGATGGACCGCATCCATGAAGGTGAAAAAGAGAAAATGATAAAACCAGAAGTGGTTAATGTCGCGTTAAGACATCACCTGGTCAGCAAGTATACCAGCCTGGTTGCTGTTGATATGACTCCTGTTCGTCCAGTTGATGAGACACTTGATACGCAGGCGTTACCCGTTAACTTACCTACAGGGCAGGTGCACGCAAAAATATTTGGTCGTCATGCACAGACGGCAACACCGGCAAAACTGCAGTTGATGATAGGTGTGATGTTACTGTTGGCAGCATTATTTTTATGGCGTCGCAATAAATCGATTCGGGTGTAGGACGATGTTTAAGTGGGGTCGCCGAGTCATATTGTTCCTGTTATTAAGCGTTGGCCTCTGGCAGGTTGGTGAAGGGAGTTATATTTATGCCAAGGCTCAGCTTGCACAGGAATTGATTCTAGATGCATGGGAAGAGGGCATCGCTAACCGTCAGCCAGTTAAACCCTGGTCATGGGCCGATACCTGGCCAGTGGCTCGCCTGGTGGTGCCTCGACTCGGTATTGATCAGATCGTACTCGCGGGTGATAATGGTCGTGCGCTGGCCTTTGGGCCAGGGCACCGGTTTGGAACACCGCTACCAGGAGAAGTTGGTAATAGTCTGGTTGCAGGGCACCGTGATACCCATTTTGGTTTTTTGAAGAACCTTCGTATTGACGACACAATTTTAGTTCAGGATCAGGCAGGTGCTGTTCATCAATATATTATCAATGCTTATGAAGTGGTTGATGAGTCGATGCCAGTGGAAGAGGTGAGTGAACAGCAGCTAACGCTAGTGACCTGCTATCCGTTTGATGCCGTTGTCCCTGGTGGGCCGCTGCGTTATGTCGTGACTGCAACGGTGACCACAGCCAAATGGAAAGGTAAATCAGATAACCTGTATCGTCAGCAGATTAATCAATCCGAACCCCGATCTGAGCAATTTTGAATAAGCAATAAGGCGAAGCGACTGCTATTTGATGATAATGACCATCGAAAAAATATTTTCACCCGATATCAGGCTGTTTTTACGCGCCCGCCATATGGCCTATGATGTATAATGTGTCCCTTTTTGTATGTGGAGAATATTGCGATGAATCTGGATAGGGTGTCTACTGGCGGCAAAAACGTCCCTGATGAAATCAATGTCATCATTGAAATACCGTCACACAGTGATCCGGTTAAATATGAAGTGGACAAAGAGACCGGTGCAATGTTTGTCGATCGCTTCATGAGCACCGCGATGTATTACCCGTGCAACTACGGTTATATTCCACATACGCTATCTGATGATGGAGACCCGGCTGATGTATTGGTTGTCACCCCGGTGCCGCTGATCAGTGGTTCGGTGATTAAATGCCGCCCAGTTGGCGTGCTGAAGATGACCGATGAAGCGGGTAGCGATGCCAAATTACTAGCCGTGCCGTTGACCAAACTATGTGATCTTTATAAAGATGTGCAGGGGCCGGATGATATGCCGCAGCAGCTGCTGGCGCAGATCGCCCATTTCTTTGAGCATTATAAAGACCTTGAAAAGAACAAATGGGTCAAGCTGGAAGGCTGGGCCGGGGTTGAAGATGCGAAGGAAGAGATTGTTTCCAGCATCAAGCGTTTTGAAGAGACAGCTGAGAAGCCTTGTTTCTAATTTTAGGTTGAACCGCTACTCATGTCGCCATGGTATGAGTAGCGGTTGTTAGCGCATCACATTGCGCCGGGCTTCACCTCATCGTCGTTAAATATGATGGCGCTGACGCACTGCGTTAATCTACGTAATATACCCAAAGCGTTTGAGATTTAGGTGTTAAGTGTGTGTCATATTCATTCCATGGCAAGGCGAAATGACGCGTAATAGCGGGACTATTGCAAGGAATTTCAACGCAGTCATGGGGTGAATAGGGCGTGCAATTAGACCTTAATTTCAAACGCTTTGGGTATAGTATGGAGGCAGGTTTTTTTAGCGGAAAGTCATTATGTCTATATCCATGAGAAGTTATGAAAATTAACATTGCGATAGTGGGAGTTGCTCTTCTAATACTTTTCTATCTATATGGTAGAGCTTTTTGGGTTCCTGTTTATCAAAAGGTTGTTGGAAAAGAAACCGTTTCTTCCGTCATAGAAAAATATGGGGAAAATGCAGAAAACCGATTGAAACCCTATTTTGACAATGTGGGTATCTCATACCCGCCCAAAGAAGTTAAATTACTCGCTATAAAAGATGAAAAAAAACTTGAACTATGGGCATCAAGTAAAGACGGATTTAAAAAAATAAAGAATTATCCAGTTCGTGCAGCTAGTGGTATTGCTGGTCCAAAATTGATGGAAGGAGACAAACAAGTCCCCGAAGGAATTTATAAGATTATGGGGTTGAATCCAAATAGCAGCTACCATCTATCCATGAAGCTCAATTACCCAAATGAATTTGATCTATATCATGCTAATAATGAAGGTCGCTCAAACCCAGGAACAAATATATTCATTCATGGAAAAGAGGTATCTATAGGGTGTCTTGCAATTGGAGACAGCGCTATTGAAGAGCTATTCACATTGGTATACAAAGTTGGTACAAAAAATACAGAGGTAGTAATTTCACCTTCTGATCCAAGAAAGGCACCGCTTTTTCAAACGGTAGGTGATGAGAAACCATGGATTGCAAAGCTATATAAATCTATAACAACAGAATTTATCAAATACCGTGAAATATGAACATAAAAATCGCCTAAAATTATTAAGATACCCATAATATTACAATATTCGCACCCAGTTGTGGTTTAAATCTAAAGTTCCAAATTCATCATTGTGTCTCATGTTGTGCACCCAAAACACTTTGTGGGGCAGGCTCTACGCCGTGCCTTTTTATGCGGTGAAGACTCAGCCACCGCTTGTTTGTTGGTGTATATCGAGTTAATAACGCCAACTGATATAGTTAACGATATCAACTGATAAATTAAAATCCATAGTATCTAATTACCTCCCCCTCATGTCGCCATTAACCGGTATTTTATAGTGGTGTTCGAGTTGCGCCAAGTTTTTTAGTGCCAAAGGCACCATCCACCATAATCATAATGATTGACAATATAAGTGTCTAGTTATCAGTTATCGCATAAAATTTTAACGCATCGCGTCAAGGAGTGACCAATGCCTGCTCTCCAAGCTAAAGGAAACACCCACGATAATGATTGATGACATAATCATCTAAATATAGATAATTTCTCAGGATTTCAGCCCGTTGCGTCATAACCAGGCCAGGCACCTAAAGCAAAGAACCTTGATGAAGACGACTATTGAAAACTGGATCCCGGCCAAAAAATTACCGGGATGACGGCGTGGTGGTTTTCCGGGATGACGGCAAGGGGGGCCTTGTACAACAGTTCAAGCAAGCAGCTAATGCGGACGAATAGCGTAGCCAGGTTCACAAAAAAGGGAAATGTAATCTGCTTGAGTGGGTTTACCCTGGGCTAACGAAAAGCCAACACCGCAAAGCTAATCACTAAAAAGGTGAGAAACGGGCCAATTGCTGCAAAGCGTTTCATCTTTTTCATCGCGGCAATCCCTTCTTCTCCTTCTCTTCGTTTCGCTTTGATGGCGAATATTTTCATCATCACGGTATAAAAGAGAATGGCGGCGACCATTGCCATCTTCATCCAGAAGGCCCAGTTGAGTGTGTTGATATCAACGCCTGGCTGCATTAATAGAAAGTAGCCACTGGCGAGCAGTAGTATCAGCCCCATAAGGCCAATGCCGGAAATGGCGGCACCTGCGCCTAGCATGATCTTTTTGGCAGCCTCGGGGTTTTTTAAGCGGCGTGCGTGTAACGCTAACCCGAGCATATAGAAAGAGGTACCGGCACCGATCGTCAGGCCGAGAAAATGAAGGATCAGGATAAAGTCATGCATCTGGCCATTGTGACACAACTTTTATGATGGGTAATAACCCTTGTGAGGCCTCTGCTCGATTGTGCTTTTGTCCCTACTGGCGCAAAGATCTCTTTGTATTAATCTGATGGTTTGATCGTATTTGCACTTGCTGTACATGTAGGGTGGTTGTTTAAAGGCAAACAGACTACTATCACCAGAGTGGTTGATGGTCACTTCAACCTTACTAGTCAATGTGCATTGATAGAGGATAGTAGTGTGGAACAAGAAACGATGGCGCTGTTTGATTTACCGTATCAGTGGATATTCCCCGTGGTCTTTATCTCGATGACAGCGGTCATTGCTTACTGCTTTGTGAAGTACGTGATTTTGGCTGACGATGAGGATGACGAAGAAGAGAAAGAGGAGCTGGTGAAGAAAGGTGAGCAGACGGCATCAACCGAGGCATCGACTTCATCACCGCAGGCAAGTGAACAGCCAGAAGAAAAAGATCCGAAGTAAGTAACCGTGGCGGTCTCGTGTAGTTGTTGGTGCACGTGCCGGTCAATCATAGCCTGTATTTCTTTCGACACAGCAGGACTCCCCGTTCGATTCTTTTGCGGGGTATGGTCGCATCTCTGAATAGTATCGATTAATCTCATTTATTTTGGGTATTGCCTAATATTATTGCTTTAACCATAATTTATCTGTGGTAGGTGTATTGGCAGCATTTTAAGGGTGAGGCAATAAAAATAGTTGCAATTTCAAATGAGAATGATTATCATTAATTTACCTTAGGGATAATGTGTTTTATTCGACTTTGTTACTGTGAGAGCCAGACCAATGAAAATGTTAAAGAAGCTAGGTGTGGGCCTGTTAGGTGTGCTGATGGCAATGCCAGTGGTGCAGGCTGCGGACGACGAGTTGGTGGTTTATTCGGGACGTAGCGACAAATTTGTGAAGCCTGTTATTAAAGAATTTACTAAAGAAACCGGCATCAAGGTGGTTTTGCATAGTGCAAAATCGACGGCACTGCTGAATAAACTCAAGCTAGAGGGTAAGCGCACTCGTGCTGATCTTTACTTGAGTAATGATGCTGGCAACCTTCAATTGGGTAGCCAGATGGGACTATTTCAAGCGCTGCCCAAAAATGTGGTTGATGTGATTGATCCAAAACTACGTGCTGAAGATGACACCTGGGTTGGTTTGTCTGCACGAGTTCGGGTATTAGTTGCCAATACTGAGGTTGATACGAGCTTTGTAAAATCGGTGTTTGATCTCGCTGATCCGAGATTAAAAGATCGCATTGCGGTGACTCATAGTGGTAACGGGAGTTTTATTGCAGGTGTTACAGTATATATGGAAGCCGCTGGTGTTGAAAAGACGCGAAACTGGTTAGAAGGCGTGAAGGAAAATGCAGGTGGTCGTACCTTTAATAAACACAGCAAAGTAGTTAAGGCTGTCGCGAGTGGTAAACGTGCGGTAGGACTGGTGAATCACTACTATATCTATCGCTACCTGGATAAGAAGCCAGATGCGCCAATCAAGGTGATTGTGCCAGATCAAGCCGATGGTGAGATGGGTGTTGCATGGAATGTCGCCGGAATTGCGATCAGCAAGTATTCAAAGAAGTCAGCCGCCGCCATTAAGTTTACTGAGTACCTGGTTTCAGAAAAGGGGCAGAAGCTGTTTGCCGAAGTGAACCGTGAATATCCTGCGCGTAAGGGAGTGGCCGCTTCAGCGGTGATTCCTGCTGCAGATACCATGCGTGCCTCAACCGTTGAGATGGCAACACTGGGGAAGCAACGCAATGCAACGATTGATCTACTGGAGGCTGTTGGCATGCCATAATAGGCGTGTAGGAAGGTAGGTAGCCTGTGGTAATAAAACGCTTCTCAATACTCTCTGGCGTAACGGGGGTAGTCGTCTTAATGGCGGCTATCCCTTTGTTCTTTGTCATCTATAGTAGTTTCCAGCTTTCAAGTGAGCGCTGGCTTGGCTTATGGGATACGCGCCTGCCAGATCTTCTAGCCAATACCGTTTGGCTTGGATTTGTGGTTGCCGTTGGTTCACTTCTGCTGGGGGTCTCGTCGGCGTGGCTAATTGCGCGCAGAGAGTTTGCTGGTCGTACATTAGCGATCTGGCTGATGGTGTTGCCGTTGGCGATCCCGACTTATGTGTTTGCCTATATCTATACGTCGCTACTTTCTGATGAGGGGTGGCTGGGGTTAGCATGGCAGATGCTCTTTGGTGATTCAGTGGCGATTCCTGATATCTATACCGGTTGGGGAGCCGCCTTTATTCTTTCGTTGGCGGGATTTTCATATGTGTTCCTGCTAGCGCGTACCTCATTGCTGCAGTCGAGTCCTAGCATGGAAGAGGCTGCCAGAATGCAGGGAGCAACCCCGTTTGAAGTTTTTTGGCGAGTGCAGTTGCCACTGCTTCGCCCAGCACTGGCGGCGGGCCTGGCAGTAGTTATATTGCATGTGCTTTCCGATTTTGGTGCTGTTAGCATGTTGCAGTATCAGACGTTTACCTTGAGCATCTACATGCAGATGGAAGGGCGGATGGATAACCAGGCGGCGGCAGGACTTAGTTTGGTACTGGTGACGATGAGTCTGATGTTCCTGGTGCTGGAACGATTTTTTCGTAATCGACAGCGTTACTTCAGCAGTAGTCGGGCGCGAAAATTTCAGGCACGAAAAGCGAGTGGGCGTGAATTGGTGGTTATCTGGTTCTGTCTTGGTTTGATTGCGCTGTTTGCATTTATATTGCCGCTGGTATGGGTGTTGCACTGGAGCTGGCAGGCGTGGCGCGCGGATCTGATCGGCGCAGAGTTTTGGGACTACACCCGAAACTCACTCGTGTTGGGTTTTGTTGCCGCGACTTTTACCGTGGTGCTGGCACTGCCGGTGGCGCTTTACCATTCACGAATCCGTTCATGGTTGAGTACCTGTTATTTGCATCTATCTAGCATTGGTTTTGTGTTGCCTGGGCCGGTGGTGGCGTTGGGTGTGATTACATTTGTGCTGACGCAAATGCCAATACTCTATGGCGGGCTTGCTGTGTTATTGATGGCGCTGGTGGTGCGGTTTTTACCACTAGCGGTACAGTCTCAGGAGGCCGCGTTGCAGCAATTAACACCATCGATTGAGCAGGCTGGGCGGGTACTGGGGGCTGGGCCATTAGAAAATTTATGGCGGGTAACACTGCCGATGATTCGCGGTGGCATGGTCACTGCCTGGGTGCTGGTGTTTATCGATGTAATAAAGGAGCTGCCTGCTACGCTGATTTTGCGACCGATTGGGTATGACACGTTGCCAGTGCGTATCTGGATCGAATCGAGTGAGGAGATGTTAGAGCTAGCCGCGCCTGCGGCACTGATGTTGATTCTTGGCACATTGCCCGCTTTATGGATAATGATGAGGGCAGAGCGTACACGCTGATTCCTGATAAATCCCTCGTATAAAAAGCACTTGGAATTCAATGAAGTGACGGTTATATTGGGTGCGATTTAGTTGGTATGAAGGGTATTTGACAGGCCCTTTGGGTGAGTTAAGGAGGCATCAGCAATAGTGTAACCAAAGGTTATTATATGTGCGTGATGCGCAACAAAACCTGGTACATGCTTGATGCCCATTATTGTTTAGTGAGGGGAGTGACGATGGGTGCAAAAACAGCGCTTTATCAAGAGCATCTGAATTTGGGTGCAAAGGTAGTCGATTTCGCGGGTTGGGATATGCCGTTGCATTACGGCTCTCAGGTTGAAGAGCATTATAAGGTGCGGGGGGACGCGGGCATGTTTGATGTTTCGCATATGACCTTTGTTGATCTTAAGGGTGATCGCGTGCGAGAGTTTTTGTGTTATCTGTTAGCGAACAACGTTGACCGATTAAAGAGTCCTGGTCGGGCGCTCTATACCTGCATGTTGAATGAGCAGGGCGGTGTAGTGGATGATTTGATTGTCTACTACTTCGATGAGAGCTGGTTTCGGATGGTTGTAAATGCTGCAACGCATGATAAGGATATGGCGTGGATCGAACATCATGCGGCATCGTTTGATGTGTCAGTAGAAGAGTTGACGGATGTTGCGCTGTTGGCTGTGCAAGGGCCTGAGGCGAGAAATAAGGTGCATGACCTGTTAAGTCCTGCGCAGCGAGAAAAGGCAGAAGCACTCGCGCCGTTTAATGCCGTGGAATCAGAGGGGTTTTTTATCTCTCGCACAGGTTACACCGGTGAGGATGGGTATGAAGTGATGGTGCCGGCAGATCAGGCGGTCGATTTTTGGCGCAGATTACACAAAATCGGGGTTCACCCTGTTGGCCTCGGTGCGCGCGATACGCTGCGCCTTGAGGCGGGAATGGACCTTTATAGTGCTGAAATGGACGAGGAGACCTCGCCCTTAGAGGCGGGGCTAAAATGGACTGTGGCCTGGGAGCCGCAAGATCGTAATTTTATTGGACGCGAGGCCCTCGAACCACAGTATAATGCCACCCCGACACGAAAGCTGGTGGGTTTGATACTGGATGATCGCGGTGTATTGCGAAGTCACCAGCGGGTGATTGTTGACGGTGAGGTGGTGGGCAAGGTGACCAGTGGCAGTTTTTCACCGACGCTGGGGAAAGCGATTGCATTTGCACGTGTGCCCTATGATGTTTCAGGCCAGGTGCTGGTCGAAATGCGTGGTAAACAGTTGCCCGCACGTGTGGTGAAGCCGCCGTTTGTGCGGCACGGAAAGGCCTGCTTCGAATAGTAGGCTTTGTTGGTAGATACCGTAATTTGTAAGGAATGACTATGAGTAATGCTCCATCTCATTTGAAATATGCTAAATCCCATGAATGGGTTGAGACCACAGCAGATGGTACTTGTCGGATTGGCATTAGTGACCACGCTCAAGATTTGCTGGGCGACATGGTTTTTATTGAGCTGCCTGAGGTGGGGCAGGCGCTGAATGCACAAGATGAGTGTGCCGTTGTTGAGTCGGTGAAGGCCGCATCTGATGTTTATAGCCCACTGACTGGTGAAGTAGTTGCGATTAACGATGCACTGGTCGATGGCCCTGATTTAGTCAATCGAGATCCTTACGGTGAAGGCTGGTTATTTACCATCAAATCAACCGATAGCAGTGAGCTAGATGATCTGCTATCTGCTGATGAGTATATTGAACTGAATAGCGAAGAGGGCGATTAATCGTTGCCGAGCTGGTTTGCACTGTTCGACGAAACCCCTACTACGTGGCACTCTATTTAGGGTGCCACACCTATTTTTAACGCACTGATATTAAGTTCTAAAGCGATGCCATTTATTCCCCATACTGAAACAGATGTAAAACAGATGTTAGCGTCGATAGGCGTTAATGATATCGAAGAGTTATTTGATGAAATACCGGCTGAGTTACGTATCGGTTCATTAGATAGCGTACCGGCAGGATTGAATGAGATGGAGATGTCTCGCCTGATGCACGAACGTGCTACTGGCCCGCAATCGCTCTGCTTTATTGGTGCCGGTGCCTATCAACACCACATTCCGGCAGCGATCTGGGAGATAGTCACACGCGGTGAGTTTTATTCTGCTTACACTCCGTATCAGGCGGAGGCGAGTCAGGGAACGTTGCAGCTAATCTATGAATACCAGACGATGATGGCGCATCTGACCGGAATGGAAGCCTCTAATGCGTCGCTTTATGATGGCGCATCGGGTCTGGCTGAAGCGGTGTTGATGGCGGTGCGTGCTAATCGCAAGTCAAAATCAAAACGTATTTTGATGCCTGCCTCTGTCAACCCAACTTACCGTTCAGTTGCGCAGACCATTGTCGAAAATCAGGGCATCACCTTAGAGCTGATCGATTATCAACTGGATGCTGGTTGTATTGATGTTGCTTCACTGCCTGCTGAACCAGGTGATGTTGCGGCGCTTGTTATTCCTCAGCCTAACTTTTTTGGGGTGCTGGAAGATGTGAATGCATTGACGGACTGGGCGCATGCCCACGGACTGTTGGTGATCGCAGTGGTTAACCCAACATCGCTGGCGCTGTTAACGCCGCCGGGTGAATGGGGTGAGCAAGGCGCAGATGTTGTGTGTGGTGAAGGACAGCCACTCGGTGTGCCATTAGCCGGTGGTGGCCCTTACTTTGGTTTTATGTGCTGTAATTTGAAACATGTGCGACAGATGCCAGGCCGGATTGTCGGTCGTACTGTCGATGCTGATGGTAAACCCGGTTTTGCTCTGACGTTACAGGCACGAGAGCAGCATATTCGTCGTTCCAAGGCGACCTCTAACATCTGTACCAATCAAGGCCTGGTAGTCGCGGCAGCAACGATTTATATGACGTTACTAGGTGCGCAGGGGCTGAACAAGGTGGCTAACAGTTCACACCAGAATACGCAAAACCTGGCTGGGCAGTTGAGTACCATTGATGGTGTGACGATGGCATTTGCATCGCCCACTTTTCATGAATTTGTGATTAAGCTTGAAGGCGTCTTGGCAGAGGATGTGCTTAGTGCATTGATGGCTGAGGGCGTATTGGGCGGTTTTAATCTAAGTGTTGATTATCCCGCATTAGGCGAAGCGATTCTGGTTTGCGCCACTGAAACCAAAACAGCAGCGGATATCACTGCTTATCGAAATGCCTTGAGCCATGTGATGAGCAGGCTCAAAGGCGGTGCTGCATGAGCAATGAAATGAAACGTAATATAAACAGTCAAAATATCAATGGACACCAGGATGGGGTGATCTTTGAGAAGTCGCACAGTGGCCGTATCAACGCCTCTCAGTCACCACGTGAGTCTTTAGCCAGTCGTGTCATTCCTGCATCATTACTGCGTGAGTCGCCTCCGTTGCTGCCAGAAGTTTCAGAGATGCAGGCGGTGCGTCACTTCACCCGCCTGTCGCAAAAAAACTTTTCGATCGATACCCATTTCTATCCACTCGGCTCCTGCACCATGAAATACAATCCGCGTGCCTGCAATACGTTGGCGATGCTGCCTGGGTTTTTAAATTATCATCCGCTGGCGCCAGTCGAAACGGGCCAGGGATTTATGTCTTGTATGCATGAACTGCAAGAGATTCTGAAAGAAGTGACCGGCATGAAAGAGGTCTCACTCACGCCAATGGCAGGTGCTCAGGGTGAATTTGCAGGCATGGCGATGATTCGTGCTTACCATGATGCGCGTGGTGACACGGCGCGTTGTGAAGTGATCTGCCCCGATGCAGCACACGGTACCAATCCAGCAACGGCGGTGATGTGTGGTTATAAGGTAAAAGAGATTCCCACCAGGGCTGATGGCGATATCGACATCGAAGCCTTAAAAGAGGTGATTGGCCCACAGACCGCGGGTATTATGTTAACCAATCCCTCAACGGTAGGTGTGTTTGAACGTCGCATTACTGAAATTGCACAGATCGTCCATGATGCCGGTGGCCTGCTCTATTACGATGGTGCGAATCTAAATGCGATCCTGGGTAAAGTACGGCCGGGTGATATGGGTTTTGATGTGATTCATATGAACCTGCATAAAACTTTTTCAACCCCGCATGGTGGTGGTGGCCCGGGTGCCGGACCAGTTGGTGTGAGCGAGCGCTTGATACCGTTCCTGCCAGTGCCAATGGTCGGTTACAATGGAGAGCAATACCATTGGCTGACCAAAAAAGATCGTCCGCAAAGTATCGGGCAGCTATCGGCCTTTGCTGGTAACGCAGGCGTATTGATGCGAGCCTATATTTATGCGCGATTATTAGGACGAGAAGGGATGCCGCGTATCGCTGAATACTCGGTTTTGAACGCCAATTACATGATGGCAGAACTGCAGAAAAAAGGATTTGATCTGGCCTTTCCATCACGCCGCGCAACGCACGAATTTATTGTTACCCTGAAACGTCAGGCGAAAACACTGGATGTATCGGCGATGGACTTTGCAAAGCGTCTGCTTGATTATGGTTACCATGCACCAACGACTTACTTTCCACTATTAGTGCCGGAGTGTTTTTTGATCGAGCCAACAGAGACAGAAGATAAAGATACACTGGATGGTTTTATTGATGCGATGGCGAAGATACAATCTGAAGCAGAAACGCAGGCCGATATGGTGAAGGCCGCGCCGTACACCTTGCCTTCGCGCAGGCTTGATGATGTACGTGCCGCGCGTGAACTGGATATTGTGTGGAAACCCGGTGAGTAAACCAGGTAAAAAAGGATTAGCGCGAGTGATTGCTGCTACCGGTTATTCGGTGGCAGGTCTAAAGGCGGCATTCAAACATGAAGCGGCGTTTCGCCAGGAATTAGCTTTATTATTAATCCTGGTACCGCTTGCCTTATGGCTGGGCCAAAGTGGTGTTGAGCGAGCACTGTTGATTGGTAGTCTGCTGTTGGTATTGATTGTTGAGTTGGTAAATTCAGCGATAGAGGCCGTTGTTGATCGCTTTGGTGGCGAGTTGCATGAGCTTTCGGGGCGAGCCAAAGACATTGCTTCAGCCGCGGTATTTATCGCATTAATAAACGTTTTTGTGGTGTGGTTGCTAGTGATGATTGGCTAGCGGTGTGACTAAAATCAAAAGTTAATTTAATAAAAGGAAATACAATGTCAGCACTGATTTGTGGTTCTTACGCTTACGACACCATTATGGTGTTTCATGACAAATTCAAAAATCATATCTTGCCCGATAAGGTGCACATGTTGAATGTCTCTTTTCTAGTGCCAGACATGCGCCGTGAATTTGGTGGTTGTGCCGGTAATATTGCTTACAATCTCAAGCTGCTAGGCGCTGATCCATTGCCGATGGCAACCGTAGGTAGTGACTTTGCTCCTTATGCTGAGTGGATGGATAAGTGTGGTATTAGCCGAGACCACATCAAAGTAATTGGTGACAGTTATACCGGTCAGGCCTTCATCACTACTGATCTTGATGATAATCAGATTACGGCGTTTCATCCGGGTGCGATGAGCATGTCTCACGAAAACCATGTGGCTGATGCATCGGGTGCGTCGATTGGCATTGTGTCACCGGATGGCCGTGATGGCATGATCGAACATGCAAAAGAATTTGCAGAAGCGGGCGTGCCATTCATCTTTGATCCCGGCCAGGGAATGCCGATGTTTGATGGCGAAGATTTAATGCGTTTTGTTGAACAGGCGAGCTGGGTGACCGTGAATGATTATGAGATGGAGATGTTACAGCAGCGTACTGGAAAGTCGCCGCATGAAATTGCTGAGCGTGTTAATGCATTGATCGTTACTCTCGGTGGTGAAGGTTCACATATTTACACGAAAGGGAAGCGCATCGAAATCCCTTCTATTAAAACCTCTCAATTAGCAGATCCAACAGGTTGTGGTGATGCCTATCGCGCCGGTCTTTTATACGGCTTGATGAATGATATGGACTGGGAAACGACCGGTCGCCTTGCATCACTTGCCGGTGGTATCAAGATTGAGCATCACGGTACGCAGCAGCACTCATATACGCGTGAAGTATTTGATACGCGTTTTGTAAAAGAGTTTGATCGCAGTATTTGATCTGTCTCAGTAGCGCCCGAGATAATTCGGGCGCTACTAAAATTTAGTTGACTGGTTTTGATTGCACCACGTTCTTGAGTGGTGAAAGGTTTATCTCGTCAATTACGGTGCTACCGCGCGCGTTAATGATTAGCGCAATAGCATCGGCGACATCTTCTGGTAATAGATAATTATCTTCTTCATCGCCATGGCTAAATGGGAGTTCATCAAAGAACTCGCTCTTCACCATGCCGGGGTTGATGATGCTAACAGATACGCCGCTTTTACTACACTCATCACGCAATGCCTGCGCAAGGCCACGCAGTGCAAATTTACTGGCGCAGTAGATGCTTCCTTTGCGGCTACCCCTGAGAGCAGCCTCAGAGCCGATGAAAATAAGTGCGCCACTTTGTTGTCGTTTCAAAACGGGCAGGAAGGCACGTGCAATAAAGGCCTGACTGATAAAATTTAGGTCGATCAGTGAACGAATCTGCTCATATGAAAACTCTTCTAGTGAACCAAACTGGCCACGCCCAGCACAACAGATAATCGCATCTGTATCGCTGTGTGCTTTTGCCAGTACCTGTAGCTGTTTTGGTAATGTCTCAACGGCTTCAAGGTCAATGGTGACTGGGGTGAAAGCATCGTCACCACATGGGAACTTACTGAAGTCACGTGCAATACCAATCACCTGATGGCCGTCGTCGAGCAGTTTTTTGCAGGTTTCACGGCCGATACCTGAGCTTGCACCAGTGATTAATATTTTTCGAGCACTCAATTTCATTGGACTATGGCCCTCTCTATTCGGGTGGTGTGCAGGCAAAGAAAAGGCTTTGTGGAATGTGTTGCATGAGTTGATCGTAGCAAAAGCGGGTCATCTGTTCTTCGAGCTCTTTTTGATAAGTGATCATGCCGCGGTTTTCATCAAACCTACCAGCAAAGAGCTTTTCTTCGGGGTAAAGCTTTACCATATTCTGATGGAACACCTTTGGTGTACGCAACGTACCAAGGCTAACCGAATGAATACTATCAGCGGGAAGGCGTGAGAAGATTTGTTCGAACAGGCTTTTATAGATCTCTTCAAATCCTTCCTGGTAAATCATTGGATCAAACCTTAGCCCAAGTCGCCAGCCATGTTGTTGTAGTTTGATCATCGCCTCGATACGTTTTTCAACAGATGGCACACCATGTTCAAGTGCCTTTGATATCACTTCGGGGGTAAAGCTATAAGCGACAACACAGTTTTTAATCGGTTCTGATTTTAGAAGTGAGCGAATTTGCAGGCTTTTAGTACGCAGTTCAAGGTGTGCATTTGGCAGTTGAGAGAAAATCGGAAGAAAATGATTTGTAAAGTCTGTTACAGGCTCATAGGCAAGGCTGTCGCAATCGTAGCCAGAGAAAAACCATGACTCTTCATCAGGGTGTTGTGCGGCGGTCTCAATGATCGATTGTTGGAACTCTTCATAATTGACAAAGATGACATAGTTTGCGGAACGGTACATGCCCTGCAGGAAACAGTAACGACAATCGTAAACGCAGTTGAGCATATGAGAGAAATAATAATTATGTCGGCCGCCGATGCCGTAGCCATCAGGTGCATTAAGTACATGTTTTTTATGTTTGCGCGCAAGGATCAGAGCGGGTTGCTGCTTCTGCAGACGAAAGTTTTGCCCTTTGCGATTGAATACCTCGCCGTAGTATTTGCAGTAGACTTTAGTCGCCTTTGGAAAGCGCTCACAAATTTCCTTTGTGCGTGGGTGGTCTGCCACTTCTTCTTCGATATAAATAAGGCGATGCATTATTGGATTGCCTTAATATTAAAAGAGATGGGCTGCTTATCTAGAAAACTTTTAATTGCGCTTAGCACGGCTTTACTTGTTGTGTGAGTGGAAAAGTCATGGTGCGATGGTTTGTTGGCTAATGACAGGGCGTACCAGCGTCGAAGCAGCAGGCGTAATTCATTTTGTTGATAAGTAGTAAAGTGCCATTGTGCCATAAAGTCATACATCTCAGCTGGC
>UOFQ01000066.1_pt1 | contig 17802 bp, 15 predicted proteins | sample 1988961 | NCBI WGS metagenome assembly UOFQ01 (sample SAMEA4712195, study PRJEB27164) | hydrothermal vent metagenome | biome: marine basaltic hydrothermal vent biome; feature: marine hydrothermal vent; material: mineral | place: Pacific Ocean | collected 2011-06-14/2011-07-23 | depth 1719 m | reverse complement strand
CGCAATGGCCGCATTATTGTCACTGAATATCCGGATCGTTTGGTTTTAGAGAATGAAGGGCAGTTCTTTGAGGGGGTGCCAGCAGATTATATTTCAGGGCATAAAACACCGAGACGTTATCGTAATCCATTTTTGGTCCAGGCTATGGCTGAGTTGAGCATGATTGATACCATGGGTTACGGTATTCACGAAATGTATGCAGGTCAACGACGTCGTTTTTTCCCGTTGCCAGATTATGACTTAAGCGATGCTGATGTCGTTCAAATGACGATTCACGGGAAAATTGTCGATGCAGTTTTTAGTCGGATGCTTATACAAAAAACAGATCTCTCACTTGAGGAGGTGTTGGCGCTGGATCGAGTGCAAAAGCATCTGCCTGTGGATGATGAGGCGATGATTAAACACCTGCGTCGTCGCAAATTGATTGAGGGTCGCAAGCCCAATTTTTATCTATCAGCCAAAGTGGCTTTAGCATCGGATGCTAAGGCTGACTATATCCATACACGTGGCCAGGATGATGTTTTCTACACCAAACTGGTGATGGATTATTTAAATAAATATCACTCTGCAACGCGTCAGGATATTAATAAGCTACTTTGGCGCATGCTGAGTGATGCGCTTGATGACGAACAAAAAGAGACCAAAATTGGTAATTTGATTACCAGTATGCGCCGGACTGGAAAGATAAAAAACAGTGGCTCTCGGCGTGCTCCAAATTGGGGAATTGCAGAATAAAGATGCAATATATTGTAGTTGCGAGGGTATAACATATTGTATTTATAGGGTTTATTTCTTTCTGCAAAGGCGCGCTAAAAGAATAAAAGACAAAATTAAATGCAGAATCGATAGGGGCATAGTAAATTTGCTTGACCGTTGCTTGACTGGAGATGGTGGCTGGATAATGTAGCGAAATTGTTTTCTATTTAAATCAGATGGTTACGTGGTCTTACTTGCTTGACCGTTGCTTGATTGGGACTCGGTAGATTGTCCATTTTCAATAATTCGATACCCCACTGCCTGGTAGCCACGCTGGCGTTTGTCCCACATTCTCAATAACGCAGGGTGTTCGGTATCGACGTTAACAATGCCGCATGGAGTAAGGTCTCAAAAACGGCGTATGCAAATGCATTAAAGGGTTGATGACATCTATGTAGATTGGGGTAGGAATATCATTCTGCAACCCAACGGCATTGCGTAGCAATACAAAAAATTGTTTTGAGCACAGCTGCTGGATTAAGCCTTCTGGGTTAACCTACATTGAAGTGGGTTCATTGTATTTATTAAAACGCGAAGGCGCATTAATCGACTTTAAATCGGCTAGCAACTCCTCGCGGCCGCTTACATCTACCAGCGCCTTTTTGAAAAAACCTTTCAGTGTCTTTTTGAGGTGAGGTGTCACCTCTCTCTCTGGTATCTCTTTTAAGACGCAAAAGATCGCTAGCGCATAAGCAACTTCACGTTCGGAGAGATTACCCACTCGCTCCATTGCCGGAGAACGGCAACTACCACAACCGCCACCGCGATAGGGGGTGGCGGTATTAGCAAACATCAAACCAAAGCCATGCGTGACTGCCATCACTTCGGTGAGGTGAGGTAATAGGTCTGGTTCGCAGGGCGGCGCTAGTTCCGCGAGGGCGGCGAGATGTACCATCAGTGCATGGGAAAAATTGGCAATCATCACCTCTGGGTTGCCGACCTGTTTGGGTTCATAAAAGAGTATGAGTTCTCCCTGTGAGGCATTCACTAGTTGCTGGGAATCACCCTCCTCTGCTAGTGCTGATAACATCTGATGAACCGATGGCACGTCGTTGGGATCGCCTCGAAATTGATGGTGATCAATGGCCTGGGTTGGCCAGTAGCTTAGCCCCGCGTAGCCCTTGACGCGGTTCATCATCAAATCGGCCATCGCTTCAATACTCGTGCCACTACCAGGAAAATGCCTGGGTGTGGGGGTGACAAGAATGGTGTTTTGATAAAAGGGTGCACTGCCAAAGCTGCGCAGTGACCAGCCGAAGGCCTCAAAGAGCCATTCGACCGACTCTTCATCCAGTAACGGTTCACGTTTAAAAAATCCTAGCATGCACTATTTATAGCTACATCCTGAATTTATTGCAATGTTATACTCGTTTGCAAAATAAAACAGAGACAGGATTAAGAGACCCAATGCGATCATTACTATTAATTTGTTGTGCGCTATTGACCATGAACGCGATGGCGGCTGATGATATCCGCGCTAAGTTGCTGGCCTTTAATCCGTTGAATGGTACGTTGGAGAGTAGCCGTTCTTTTACCACAGTGGAATCGGCCTTTAATCAGGATAATCACTGTATTCTAGTCAGTAAAAGCACAACATTTGCCAAAGCCGATAAAGCGTTTGAAAATGAAAACGTGATGACGATCGATTTTACAAACATACCTATACAGGAGATGTACGCCGCTCATCGTGACGGCGGGAGTTGGCTTAATGTGAAATACCAGGTTCATGCAACCTTGACCAGATCTTTGATTCATTACAATGTAATCAGTGCCTCTATGCCTGGCATGGTCTATGAACGAGACGATGACTATTTTATTTTTATGTTTAATGAGCTTGAGCAGGTGACTCAGGCACAGCAGTTATTGATTGATATTATCACCGAATGTCAGAAATAATAGTTAACGTTTAAATCAATCATGGCAACATTAGAACAAAAAATGCAGGCGATCAGGCTGATCATCCTGGATGTCGATGGTGTCATGACTGATGGCACCGTTATCTATACCCAAAGCATTTGAAATTAAGGTCTAATTGCACGCCCTATTCATCCCATGACTGCGTTGAAATTCCTTGCAATAGTCCCGCTATTACGCGTCATTTCGCCTTGCCATGGAATGCATATGACACACACTTAACACCTAAATCTCAAACGCTTTGGGTATATAATGCTGAAAGCAGTGAGTCGAAGGGCTTTAATACGCAAGATGGCTTCGGCATCAAGATGGCACAAAAGGCAGGGCTGCGTTTTGGTGCATTAACTGGCCGGGTGAGTCAGGCAGTTGAACGGCGTATCAGTGATCTTAAGTTCGATTTTTATAAGAGTGGCCATGTTTACAAAGCTGAACACATCAAGGCAATGATTAATGAGTCTGGCCTCTCTACAGAACAGGTGCTTTACATGGGCGATGATATTGTTGATCTTGCCTGTGCACCGCATGTTGGGATATTTGTGGCACCTGCCAATGCGCAATTGCGTGTGCGTGAAAAAACTGAATGGATAACAGAATCAAGTGGTGGTCATGGTGCGGTGAGAGAGATGTTGAATACTTTATTAGCCGCACAGGGGCGGCTGGATGAGATTGAGGCTTCTTTTTTAAATCAAAAGTAACTGCTGTTCCATCCGTCATTCCGGCGGCGGCCGGAATCTAGAAAACAAGATTCTTTTAAATAATAGGCATGCTTTATAGTGAAATATCAAAAGCTAATAAGGTAGAGTGAGACTTCCCCGGATTTCGCTATAAGCTCAGCCCAGGCTACAACTACAAGCCCAGAGGGAATTATTTTCCTATCTGTATAATGAGACAAGTATCTACTATTGGAATAAGAAATGATCACAGTTGGAAAACACTACAATTTAGAAGTAGTAAAAAGCGTCCATTTTGGATTTTATCTAGATGCTAAAAACCTTGGTGAGGTGCTGTTGCCCGGTAAATATGCAGATAATGATCTCGCGATTGGTGACTACATCGATGTGTTTCTCTATCTCGATTCTGAAGACCGCCCGGTGGCCACCACTGAAACACCATTTGCACAGGTGGGTGAATTTGCCTATCTACGCGTAATGGCGACCACTAAGGTAGGGGCTTTTATAGACTGGGGACTGGAGAAAGATATCCTGGTTCCCTTTGGTGAGCAGCATTTGCCGATGGTAACGGGTCGTTCATATCTGGTTTACCTCTACGTTGATAAAGCGAGCAATCGGATTGTTGCCTCATCAAAGGTGGATAAATTTCTGGATGATGAGCGGCCTCATGACTTTAAAGAGAAGCAGGCGGTGAGATTGATCATTGCCAATACCACGGATCTGGGGTTTAAGGCGATCATTAATAATACCCACTGGGGGGTGTTGTATACCAATGATGTACATGAGCGTCTGAGCTTTGGCCAATACAAAGAAGGTTTTATTAAAAAGATAAGGCCTGATAACAAGATTGATCTGACATTGCAGGGCGGCGCTGGTGAACGCAGTAAACATGCGCTTTTGATAGAAAAAAAGTTAAATGAAAATGATGGCTTTCTACCGGTTCATGATAAATCTGATCCTGCCAACATTTCAGAACTGTTTGGTATTAGCAAAGGGGCCTTTAAAAAAGCGCTTGGTATTTTGTATAAACAGAAAGTGATTGCGATTGAAAAGGATGGTATTCGTTTAGTTAAGTAATGAATACCAATATTGAAATTATTCACGAGCTCTATCGTGTATTTAAGGAAAAGGATTATGATGCCTTTGAATTAATCTGTGACAAGTCGATTAGCTGGAATCAAAACCCTGGTTTTCCAGGTGGTGGAAGTTATATTGGTGCTGAGGCAGTAATCGAAAATGTATTTAAATCATTTGATGATCGTTGGGAAGCGTGGACGTTTAAGATTCATGAGTTTCTTGACGCGGGTGATGTTGTTATTGTAACCGGTCAGTATGAAGGGAGGCATGCTAGCGCACAAAAAAACTTTGTATCTGAAGCGGCCCATTTTTATACTGTAAAGAATCAGCGTGTGATAGCCTTTCAGCAGTATTGCGACACGAAACCTATATGGGATGCGATGGATTGAAAACTAAAAGGCGTTAATCAATAGCGCCTTTTTGTTAAATAGAAAAATTAAGTTAGGTCTTAAAGGTTTTTACTAAAGACTGTAGTTCAATTGCTAGCGATGCGAGGTTGCGGCTTGCACTTTCGGTCTGTTGTGCCCCCTGGCTATTCTGTTGTGTAATGGTATTAACAGAGAGAATGTTTTGATTAATCTCTTCTGCAACGGCAGTTTGTTCTTCTGCTGCACTGGCAATCTGGGTATTCATATCGTTAATTTTTGATACCATATGAGTGATTTCTGTAAGAGAATTTGCAGCCTGTCTTGCCTGTTCAACACTGGAATTGGCTTTTTCTTTGCCACTTTCCATTGCCGAAACAGCATCCTGTGTCCCCTGTTGAAACTTCTCAATCATTTTTTGAATTTCAAGCGTTGAGTCCTGGGTGCGGCCAGCAAGGGTACGAACTTCATCGGCAACAACTGCAAAACCTCGTCCTTGCTCTCCAGCCCTTGCCGCTTCAATGGCGGCATTCAGTGCAAGTAGATTAGTTTGTTCGGCGATATCTTTAATCACATCGAGTACGCGCCCAACATTCTCGGACTCCGAAGAGAGCATATTGATTACATCGGAAATTCGTTGTACGTCATCATTTAGTTCATTGATGGATTCTACTGCACGACTAACCACTGTCTCCCCTTCTTTCGCCTGACTATCGGCATCATTGGCTGCCTGTGATGCGGTGTTAGCACTGCGGGCAACCTCCTGTGCAGTGGCACTCATCTCATTAATCGCTGTTGCTATTTGCTCACTCTTCTGTAATTGGGTTTGAATTCCCTGATTAGATTGAGCGCTGACAGAAGACATTTGATCGGATGCAGCAGCAAGCTGTGTACTTGCGCCGGTGACTTGTGACATGACGGTTTTTATTTTTGAGAGCATCTTATTAAGGGCGTTGCCCATTTGTCCAATCTCATCATTGGCTTCAATATTTGCCATAATAGAAAGGTCGGAATTTTGTTCAACATTAGTTAATGTGGTACGTAGATTAGCGAGTGGATTAAAGATAGTATTGATGGCAAGCTTGGCCAGGGCAACGGCGATTAAAACACCCAGTATCAGCATGATCCACATTGTAAGCGTGAGGCGGTCTGCTTTAGCTGTGATTGCTATACTGTCATTAATTAATAATTCCTGCTGTTCTTTTGACATATCAATTAATAGTGACTGGATCTGATCGCTGATGGGTTCTAGCTTAGTTTTTAACCAGTAATTAGCTAGATTCCAGTCAGGTTGTGCTCGCATTGAGAGTAGTTTTTTCTGCAAAGGGGCGAATTTTTTACGTGCCTCGGCGTATACCCAGAATGCCTGGCGCTGCTTTTTAGTGAGTTGTTTGGTATTGTTTTTAAGCACGGAGAAACGTTTATTATTCTTTGCTGCTATTTTATCGTATGCAGTACGGTACTTTTGTTCGCCAGATAATAGAAATGCATGGATATTTGCGAGCTCCAATGCGGTGGTACCTCGTACATCAGACATCATGCCAAGCAGTGCTTTGCGCCCAATATCATCTTTCACCGTTAACTCAAGGTCGATGATGCGCGAAATTTGTTTGATCATGCTGTTGGTGAGGGGTGTTGCCTCATCATGCAACAGTTTAATCACTGGGGTATTATTTTGAGTTTGTGCAATATCTTCGATCTTTTGCCGTTCGGTATCGAATTCGTTTAATAACTGCTCAATACTATTGAGCTGTTCAATATTTTTTTGGTTATTCCAGTTTGCTGATTTGGCTCGAAGTGTTGCGATTGCCGGTTCTACTTTGTTTTGCCACGAGGAGAGTCGCTCTTCTTTGAAGTGCTCTTCGCCAGTAATTATCCAGCCTCTTAATGATGAGATATCGTGATTAATCCCATTGAGCAGGTTTATGCTAGCGAATGCGACTGGGGTTCGTTGTTCGCTAACTTTATGGGCAAGTTGTTTGGTGCCACTGGCTTGCCAGATGGTTACGATTGAAATTAACACGATGATGCTAGTCATCATGGCGTATGAAATAGTTAGTTTTTTTTGCAGGGAACTAGCACCTGCTGTCGATGTGGTCATGTCTGTCAGATCCTTGTCAAACTATGATATTAGAATTTCCGCATGTTAATGCTTGTCGGCGTCAAAAAAATTGCACTTTTAATCTGTAAATTAATACAGCATTAAATGTGCCACTAATGGCTGATCAGCGATATGGTAATGAAGCGCCCCTCAGAATGAGGGGCGAAAAAGAATTTAGAGCAGAGGTATTGCTATGCTGCGATGATACCGCTATGACGGAGTAGCGCATCGATTTGAGGCTCACGGCCGCGGAAATCAATGAAGAGTTCCATCGGATCACGCGAGCCGCCCTGTTCCAGAATCATCGACAGAAAGTTAAGACCGGTCTCACGGTCGAAAATCCCTTTCTCTTCAAATAGCGAAAAGGCGTCGCTAGAGAGTACCTCTGCCCATTTGTAACTGTAGTAACCTGCCGAGTAACCACCTGAAAAGATATGAGAAAAACTGTGTGGGAAGCGATTAAACGAGGGTGGTTTGATCACTGAAACATGCTGCCGCACATCATCCAGGATTGCGTAGATTGAAGCGCCCTGCTTAGGATCAAATTCCAGGTGGATGCGGAAATCAAAGATTGAGAATTCCAGCTGACGTACCATTTGCATCCCTGACTGAAAATTTTTCGCCGCCATCATTTTGTCGAACATCTCATCCGGCAAGGTTTCCCCACTTTGATAATGACCAGAAATCAGCGCCAGTGCATCGTGTTCCCAGCACCAGTTTTCCATAAATTGGCTCGGCAGTTCGACCGCATCCCACGCCACGCCGTTGATGCCGGAGACACTTGGATAGTTTACTTTGGTGAGCATATGGTGCAGGCCGTGACCAAATTCATGGAATAGTGTCAATACTTCGTCGTGGGTGAAGAGCGCCGGGTCATCGCCAATGGGTGGTGAAAAATTACAGGTGAGATAGGCGACCGGCGTTTGTATGCCGCCGTTGTCGGTTAGTTTACGCACGATGCACTCATCCATCCACGCGCCGCCGCGTTTGAACTGGCGTGCGTAGAGGTCGAGGTAGAACTGTCCGCGCAGGTGGCCATCTTTATCAAAGATCTCAAAAAAGCGTACATCTTTGTGCCAGGTTTCAACGCGGCGTGATTCGGTGATGTTAAGGCCGTAGAGTTTCTCGACCACGCCAAACATACCCGCAATCACGCGGTGTTCCGGGAAATAAGGTTTGATCGCTTCCTGTGAGATTGAATATTTGTATTGGCGTAATTTTTCACCGTAATAGACGACATCCCACGCCTCCAGTTCTGCGATACCGTGCTGTTTTTTGGCAAAGGCGCGCAGTTCGTCGAGGTCGTTTTTAGCGATCGGCAGCGAGCGATCGGCGAGGTCAGAGAGGAACTCCATCACCTGTGAAGTCGAAACCGCCATCTTGGTGGCGATTGAGCGCTCGGCGTAATTCTCAAAACCGAGTAGTTGTGCCGCCTCAAAGCGCAGCGCCAGGATCTCTTCCATTAGCGGGGTGTTATCCCATTTGCCAGCATGTGGCCCCTGATCCGAGGCGCGGGTAACAAAGGCGGTGTACATCTCTTTTCTAAATTCACGATCATCGGCATAGGTCATCACGCCCAGGTATGATGGGAATTCAAGGGTGAAGAGCCACCCTTTTTGCTCTCGTTGCGCAGCGCTTTGTTGCGCCATTGCGCGGGTCGAGTCGGGTAGCCCGGCAAGGTCTGCTTCATTAGTGATGACTTTGCTCCATTCACGGGTCGCATCAAGAATATGTTCTTCAAATTTACTGGTAAGGGTAGAGAGCTCTTCCATTAATGCTTTGTAGCGCGCTTGCTGTTTCTCGTTGAGGTCGATTCCTGAGAGGCGGAAGTCACGGATCGAGTTATCGATGATCTTTTTCTGCGCACGATCAAGTTTGTGGTATTCCTCGCCCCTGGCGATTGATTGATAGGCCTTGAATAGACCCGCATGCTGTCCCATCTCCGTACCGTAGTTACTGAGCTTGCCAAGGCAGGCGTTATAAGAGGCGCGCAGTTCATCACTGTTAACAACAGAGTTCATGTGGCTGACTGGCGACCAGACGCGCGACAGGCGCTCATCTATATCTTCCAGTGGCTGAATCAGGTTATCCCAGGTGTAGTCTGTGTTGGCGGCAAGCAATGTTTCTACCTGTGCACGGCAATCGGCCAGTACCTGGTCGATCGCCGGTTCAACATGATCAGGCTTTATCAGGCTGAATCGTGGCAGGCCACTGAGATCGAGTAACGGGTTATTCATGGTTTTGAAGGTACCTTTAATTGTTCATTCACGCATTAACGTCATCTAATGTACCATGTAAAAAAAGAATAGGTAACGAAGGTAGTGCATTCAGCATGCGATCAAACAGGGAGTAGAGATGGCGCAGCATTTTGATTTAATTGCTATCGGTGGCGGTAGTGGCGGTATGGCGGTGGCGCGACGTGCGGCGGAATACGGTATGAAATGCGCGGTCATTGAGTCGAGTCGCTTAGGCGGTACTTGCGTTAACGTTGGCTGCGTGCCCAAGAAGGTGATGTGGTATGCCGCACAACTTAGCCATGCACTGCACGATGCCCCTGAATATGGTTTTGATGCTGCACTGACGACGATCGACTGGGCGCAACTGAAATCGGGGCGTGACGGCTACGTGGCGCGGCTGAATAAAATCTATGCGCGTAACCTGGCGAATTCAGAAGTAACGATGATTGCAGGGCACGCCGCGTTTGCATCAAACAGTAGCGTTATGGTTAATGGCGAAACCTATAGTGCAGATCACATTGTAGTTGCCTGCGGTGGTCGCCCTGCTGTTCCCGATATCCCTGGCGCTGAGCATGGCATCACCTCCGATGGTTTTTTTGAGCTAGCATCATTGCCACGTCGGGTGGCGATAGTGGGTTCTGGCTACATTGCTGTGGAACTGGCAGGCGTATTGAATGCACTCGGTAGTGAGGTTAGTCTGATGTTACGACGCCAGCATCTGCTTGCCCGTTTCGATGTGATGTTACGTGAAGAGCTGATGGAACAGATGCAGGATGACGGCATTCGCATCACCACCGGTGTTAGTTTTTCGAGTATTGAGCGCGCAGACGATCAAACAATGATGCTGCATACAGATGATGGTGTAATGGATGGCTATGACACCTTGATCTGGGCAATTGGACGAGAGAGCAAGGTGAATGGTTTGAACCTCGACGTGGCAGGCCTGAGTATTAACGATGCCGGTTTTATTCCAGTGGATGAATTTCAGAACAGTGTCGTGAGTGGTATCTACGCGATTGGAGATGTGACGGGTCAGGCCGCATTAACCCCTGTCGCGATTGCTGCTGGGCGAAAATTAGCGGATCGCCTCTTTGGCGGTAAGCTCGATGCAAAACTGGATGAAAGCGATATTCCGTCTGTGGTGTTTAGTCATCCGCCGATAGGCACCGTTGGCATGACCGAAGATGAAGCACGGGAACAGTTTGGTGATGACGTGAAGGTGTATCAGTCTCGCTTTGTCCCGATGTATTATGCGATGACGGTACGTAAGCCTCGCAGCGTAATGAAGCTAGTGACGATTGGTGCCACTGAAAAAGTGGTGGGTTGTCACATCATTGGTGACGGTGCGGATGAGATGTTGCAGGGTTTTGCTGTGGCAATCAAGATGGGGGCGACTAAGGCTGACTTTGATAACACCACTGCGATTCATCCGACCAGTGCTGAAGAATTGGTGACGATGCGCTAGCTATGAAAATTGTCTGGATCGTATTGTTAAGTTGTATAGTCAATGTTGCTGTGGCGAGTGACTTGAAACCATTCACCTCCGATGGCTGTAGTGTGTTCCCAGATGGTACGCTTAAAGAAAAAGATCTCTGGTTATCCTGTTGTATTGAACATGACAGGGCCTATTGGCTGGGCGGCACGCATAAAGAAAAAAAACGTGCTGATGTTAGACTTGAAAAATATGTTGTCGGTATTGGTGAGCCTTTTATTGCGACCTTAATGAAGGCCGGTGTTCGTATCGGCGGTTCACCCTATTTTCCAACACCGCTTCGTTGGGGCTATGGTTGGGCATACAGTAGAGGCTATGCCCCTTTGACTGAACTTGAATTAAAGACGGTTGAGCGTGTGCTTTCAGAATCAGAAAGTGAGATGCCCCATTTAGAAAATATAAAGGAGTAGTCTTGTGCCGATTAGAAAATACCGGGATATAACACCGGCCATAGTAGGTAGCGCATTCATTGATGAGATGGCATTGGTGATTGGTGATGTGACCATTGGTGAAGATGCATCACTTTGGCCGATGGTGGTTGCTCGAGGTGATGTGCATTCGATAACGATTGGTGCACGGACGAATATTCAGGATGGTTCGATATTGCATGTGACGTCAGATAATGAATTTAATCCTGGCGGCGGTCCGTTGGTGATCGGTGAGGATGTTACCGTGGGCCATGGCGCTATCCTGCACGCCTGTACCATTGAAAATTTTTCCCTGGTTGGTATGGGTGCTACGGTGCTGGATGGTGCAATTATTGAAGACCATGTGATGGTGGGTGCGGGAAGTCTGGTTGCACCCGGTAAAAGACTGGAAAGTGGTTATCTCTATGTAGGTAGTCCGACACGACAGGTGCGGCCACTCACAGAGAAAGAACTTGCATGGCTAGCGTATTCATCGAGCCACTATGTGGCGCTGAAAAACAGTCATATGAAAAATTAATCAATTGATAGACAAGGAGTTGCTGTGATTAAACTTTATAGCTTTGGCCCTGCCTTTGGTGTGCCTGACCCCAGTCCGTTTGTGATGAAGGTGGATGCATGGATGCGGATGTCTGGCATTCCATTTGAGCATATAAGTAGTGCTGGCAACTTGCGTAAGGCACCTAAAGGGAAGCTGCCTTTTATTGATGATGGTGGCAAAGTGATCGCAGACTCACACCTGATTATCGATTACTTGCGTCAACAATATGATTCGCCTCTGGATCAGGGGTTAAGCGCAGAACAGAAAGCGATTGCAGTGATGGTGGGTAAATCACTGGATGAATATTTTTACTGGTGCCTGGTATATTCTCGTTGGATACGGTCGGATACCTGGCCGCGTGTAAAAGAAACATTTTTTAATGTGGTGCCGCTGCCGATGCGTGCACTTGTCTGCTGGATGGTGCAGAAAAAAATGAAACGAACATTGTACCTGCAAGGGTTTGGGCGTCATAGTGACGAAGAGATTTTGGCGATGACTACGGAGATGTTACAGGGGCTGTCTGATCTATTGGGTGATAAAATATATATATTAGGTGACCAGCCCTCTACTCTGGATGCTACGGCGTATGGTTTTTTATGTGAATTTATTCTCAGCGATATCGACAATGCATTTAATGAGCGCGCGCTTAGCTTTAAAAATCTTGTGCAGTATTGCGAGCGTATTCGAGATAAATATTACGCGTCATGATTTGACGAATGGTTTGGCTAATCTTTAACGATATCTTGTAAGGCGCTAACCAGCATTGCACATTCATCATCGGTACCGATAGTGATGCGCAGGTATTGATCAATCCGTGGTTTATTGAAATAACGCACAATGATATTTCTCACGCGGAGGTCAGCGGCTAAATCAGCGGCGTCATGTTGTGGGTGAGTGACAAACAAAAAATTTGCCTGCGATGGAATGATATTAAAGCCAAGTGCTTCAAGTTCCACAGTGAGTTGTTCACGTGAGGTTATGATGCGCTTGCGAGTGTATTCAAAATGCACCTTGTCCTGAATTGCGGCGACCGCTCCACTGATTGCAATACTATCGAGCGGGTATGAGTTAAAGCTATCTTTAACCCGAATAAGCCCAGCGATTAACGCTTCACTGCCCATCGCAAAACCAACACGTAAACCAGCTAGTGAACGCGATTTTGAAAATGTCTGGATGACGAGAAGATTGGGGTATTCGTTAATCAATGTGACTGCTGATTCGCCACCAAAATCGATATAGGCTTCATCAACCACGACTACAGAGTCTAGATTTTTTTTGAGTAACATCTCGATCGCACCAGGCCCAATGCCGTGCCCGGTGGGTGCGTTGGGGTTGGGGAAGATGATGCCGCTATTGGGGCGAATGTAATCACTCAGGTCGACTTCAAAGTTTGTATTTAACGGTATTGTCTCAGCCTCAACCCCATAAAGCTTGCAATAGACCGGATAAAAACTGTAGGTGATATCGGGAAAGAGCAGTGGCTTGCCGTGCTGAAATAGCGCTTGAAAGGTGTGTGCGAGCACTTCATCAGAACCATTGCCGACAAAAATCTGTTTTGCATCGAGTTGGTAGTATTGTGCAATTGCATTAACCAGCCGCTCTGAGGTTGGGTCGGAATAGAGGCGCAAGGAGTTACCGGCCTCAATCTCAATTGCATTGAGTACCTTGGGGGATGGCCCGTATGGGTTTTCGTTTGTATTGAGTTTGATCAGGTTGCTGATCTTTGGCTGCTCACCCGGCACATAGGGGGTGAGTTGATGAACGATCGGGCTCCAGAATTTGCTCATAGCGGTGTTGCTCTTTGGCGGTCTGTGCCGCATTAATAGTTGGTTTATATTTAGAGAGCGCCAAGTTTAGCAGATGTTTAACCGGGGCTTCATGATTGACTCAGGGTTAGCCGTTCAAACTCAGTTAGGCTGCTGCGTTGCTTAGTTTCTCGTAATGAGACCATCGAAGATTGTCATCGTGAACGCAGTGTGGCGATCCCCCAATCCCTGCCTGGACACCGCGCCTGGTGGGTGCCTATGCAGAGATTGGGGCAAGGCTTTATGTTGAATATACAAAATTAATTCATTATAATCACGGTGCTATGAATACCAAGATGACACAATCCAGTGACAAAGTCCGCCTGCGTATTCTTGAGGCCGCAGCCCAACGTTTCACCCAGTTTGGCTACAACAAGACCACCATGGCCGAAGTGGCGCAGGACTGTGGTATGTCTGCGGCTAACCTTTACCGCTATTTCGAAAACAAACTGGATATCGGCGCCAACCTGGCCTGCAACTGCCTGCGCATCAAGCGTGAACGGATGCAGGCCGTCGTTCACCAGCGCGAGCGCAGCGCCGCGGAACGGCTGCAGGACGTCGTACTGCAGGCACTGGATCATACCTACGAGCAGTGGTCAGGAAGTCCACGCATGAACGAGATGATCAACGCCATCTGCGACGCGCGCATGGACATCGTCGATGAGCATGAACAGGGCGAACACCAATTGCTGGTGGAGCTACTTGAGGATGGCAACGCACGGGGTGAATTTCAGATCAGCGACATCGACGTTACTGCTACCGCCATTGCCACCGCCACCACCGCCTTCAATATGCCACTGCTTATGCCCCTGTATCCGCTCGAAACCTTACATCAACGGGCAAAATGCGTGGTACAACTAATACTTAATGGCTTGCTGAGTAACCAATCCAGCACGGCTCGAGAGGTTTCTGCCCCCTCTTCACACCCCTTCCGTATCATCAATTCCTAGAAATTTCGATCCATACCAGAGTCTGCACCAGAATCTGCCGCTACGAGCCGAATCTATCTTTGTGGTAGCGTCTTCTCATACTATAACTTATTGTAATAAAAGATTATTTCTTATCACTGCGCCTTGACTCGCACTATCACAAACGCACTCTTCAACCCGTCCAGCTGCGGACTCCAGGGGGTGATTGTTAATACCCCCAGGTTTATCCCACCGAACTTGTCTGTTCCTGGTGCGAATATTTAACAGTAAATATTGTGTTGAATATTCATTATTAATTCGTTATAGTCCCGCCATTATGAATGCGAAGATGACTCAACCCAGCGATGAAGTCCGCCTGCGCATCCTTGAGGCTGCCACCCAACGTTTCGCCCCGTTCGGCTACAACAAGGCCACCATGGTTGAAGTGGCGCAGGATTGTGGCATGTCTGTGGCCAACCTCTACCGTTATTTCGAAAACAAACTGGATATCGGCGCCAACCTGGCCTGCCTCAGCATCAAGCGTGAACGGATGCCGGTCGTTGTTCACCAGCACGAAAACAGCGCCCAGCAATACAAAAGTGATGGCCGTCAGTCGTCGCCAGGCCAGCTCGTGTTCTTTCATAGTGATGCGATAGCACGGCGGAGCACATCTAGTGGCCGTAGAGCCACAATGGTAGCGGGTGATAGAGCGAAGTGTGCGAAGCCCCTGTTGCACAGGGTGGGCGGGGGCAAAAGGGATCATTTGTCGTGTAAATGAGTGAATTATTGGCACGGTGTGTACCTTCGGGTATCAACGCCAAATAATTTTTTAGCGAAGTGACGGGATAATCAACAGGTAATAAAAATGAAAGATCCAAGCGCAGTTGTCCGTTATGCCAACTGGGTAGTGAGACATCCCTGGATCGTCATTTTGATTACACTACTATTGGTTATGGCCGCCGCCAGCGGCGGACGTCTCCTTGTCTTCAATACCGATTATCGAGTGTTTTTCAGTGACGACAACCCTCAGATGCTCGCCTTCGAAGCCGTTGAGGCACAGTACAGCAAGAACGATAACGTCATGTTTATGCTGGTGCCGAAGGATGGCAACGTCTTCAATCAACAGACCCTTGAGGTCGTCAAGATCCTCAGCGAAGAGGCCTGGCAGCTGCCCTACTCCACGCGTGTCGATTCACTGTCTAACTTTCAACACACCGAAGCCAACGGCGACGAATTGATCGTGCGCCATCTTATTGATGACGAAACCGATCTAGGTGACGTCACCCAGCGCCGCAAAATCCGCGACATTGCCCTCGCCGAACCGATCTTGCTTAACCGCCTGGTGTCACAGCGAGGCCATGTCACTGGCGTTAATGTCACCGTCCAACTGCCTGGAGAGAACTCCACTGAAGTCTTGCAGGTCGCCGCCTTCGCCCGTGATCTTGCCACCAGAATCGAGACTCAATATCCTGATATCGAGATCCGTCTTAACGGCATGGTGTTCATGAACAACGCCTTTTCCGAGGCCTCGCAACAGGACATGAAGGGCCTGATCCCGCTCAGTTTTGGACTTATGATGCTGATCCTGGGGCTGATGACTCGCAGCGTCAGCGGCACCTTGAGTACACTGCTGGTAATCATCTCCTCCATCATCGTGGGCATGGGACTGGGCGGCTACATCGGTTTCCCTATTACCCCGCCGTCCGCCTCATCACCTATCATCATCCTCACCATCGCGATTGCCAACTGTGTGCACATCATCGTCACCATGTTGCATGAAATGCGCACTGGGCTCGACAAAAAGAGCGCCATCGTAGAAAGCCTGCGGATCAACATGCAGCCAGTATTCATCGCCAGCATCACTACCACACTGGGCTTCCTGAGCATGAACTTCTCCGACGTGCCGCCCTTTCAACATCTTGGCAATATGGTTGCGATGGGCGTGGTCGCCTCGTTTATCCTTGCCATTAGTCTGCTACCCGCAGTTATGTCTCTGTTACCGGTGCGTGTACGTGAGATTCAGAACGATGAAACCCATCTTATGCACCGTTTCAGTGATTTTGTGGTTCGCCAGCGACACAAACTGGTCTGGGGTATGACGCTGACCGTGCTGGTGCTGATCGCCGCAATCCCACGCAATGAACTTAATGATGTGTTCGTACACTATTTCGATCAAAGTATCGAATTCCGCCAGGATGCCGATTTCATGGCCGAAAACCTCACTGGTCTCTATGTCATCGACTACTCGTTAAGTTCTGGACAGCCCGGCAACATCAGCGATCCGCAGTTCCTGCAAGAAGTGGAGGCCTTTGCCAACTGGTTTCGTGCTCAACCGGAAACTATCCATGTCAACAGTATCACCGATATCATGCGCCGCCTGAACAAAAACATGCACGGCGATGACCCTCGCTGGTTTCGCCTGCCGCAGGAGCGTGAATTGGCGGCTCAATACCTGCTGTTGTATGAAATGTCGCTGCCTTACGGACTTGATCTCAACAATCAGATCAACGTGGATAAATCCGCTATCCGTTTTACGGCCTCCCTGAAGACCCTCTCCAGCAACGAACTGCTGGCGCTGGAAAGACGTGCCAGTGGCTGGCTGGCAGTCAATGCCCCCCACATCATTAACCCCGGTGGCAGTAGCACTTCACTCATGTTTGCTCACATCGGCGAACGCAATATCATTAGCATGCTCACGGGCACCACGCTGGCATTGATCGGTATTTCGCTGATCTTGATCTTCGCCTTGCGCTCGCTGAAAATCGGCCTGATCAGCATGCTTCCCAATCTGGTGCCCGCTGCAATGGGCTTCGGTTTGTGGGGCCTGCTGGTGGGAGAGATTGGCCTCGGTCTTTCCATTGTCGCCGGTATGACCCTGGGTATTGTCGTGGATGATACGGTACATCTCCTCAGCAAATACCTGCGAGCGCGGCGCGAAAAAAACCTCGACGGTGAAGGTGCCGTACGCTACGCCTTCCGCGATGCCGGCATGGCCCTGTTGACTACCTCTATGGTATTGGTCTGCGGTTTTCTGGTATTGGCGCTCTCCAGCTTTCAACTCAACGCGAACATGGGCCTACTGACTGCCATCGTCATCACCTTCGCTCTGCTGGCCGATTTTTTGCTACTGCTGCCGCTGTTGCTGATGCAATACGAAAAAAAACAACCAGCCACTGCTTTGGCTAAGGAGCTACATCATGCGTAAAACCAAAATTGGCAAGCTATCTGCGGTGAATATAGCATTGCCAGGATTAAGGGCGGCCTGCCTGCTCCTCACTCTGCTGCCCATGGTGGCCCAGGCGGAAACCCCGCAAGAAAAGGGCCTTGCCATCGCTCTGGAGGCCGATCGCCGCGATAGCGGTTGGCAAAACCAGACCGCCAGCTTGAAAATGGTGCTGCGTAATCGGCACGGCCAGGAGAGCGTACGCCAGATTCGCAATAAGGCGCTGGAAGTGGATGGTGATGGTGACAAGAGCCTCAACATCTTCGACAGCCCGCGCGACATCAAAG
>UOFQ01000091.1_pt1 | contig 17883 bp, 17 predicted proteins | sample 1988961 | NCBI WGS metagenome assembly UOFQ01 (sample SAMEA4712195, study PRJEB27164) | hydrothermal vent metagenome | biome: marine basaltic hydrothermal vent biome; feature: marine hydrothermal vent; material: mineral | place: Pacific Ocean | collected 2011-06-14/2011-07-23 | depth 1719 m | reverse complement strand
GGTACATTCCTGGTACGTTCAGGTGTATTGACCTCGGTTCATGCATTTGCCACCGACCCTGATCGCGGTATCTATATTCTGGGCTTTCTTGCCGTTGCGATTGGTGGTTCGCTGTTCCTGTATGCGGTACGCGCGCCAAGTGTTAGTAAGGGTGGCGAGTTCTCGATGTTGTCACGCGAGACATTACTACTGAGCAATAACGTGTTGTTGATTGTGGCGTGTGGCACGGTGTTGCTGGGTACTCTGTATCCACTATTATTAGATGCACTGGACATGGGCAAGATCTCGGTTGGCCCCCCTTATTTTAATTCGGTCTTTGTGCCATTGATGATGCCGTTGCTCTTTTTGATAGGGCTGGCACCTTTTGTGCGCTGGAAGAAAGCAGACCTGGGTGAGCTAGCTCGACTGCTACGCTGGGCTTTCGCTGTTTCATTGATTGTTGCGTTAATACTGCCATTTACCATGGGCGACTGGCAGATAATGACCAGTGTTGGCCTACTGATGGCGATCTGGATTGTAGTGACGATTGTGTTAGGTTTTGTCCGCCGCATACAGCGCGGCAACGGCCTGAAAGGGATTTCGATGAGTTACTACGGGATGCAGACGGGGCATCTTGGGATGGCGGTATTTGTGGTCGGTGTCACCATGATTGGCAGTTACGAGACCGAAAAAGATGTTCGTATGGATATCGGTGACGTCACCACAGTGGGTGACTACACCTTCCGTTTTGATGGTGTGGTTGATCAGGCGGGGCCCAACTACCAGGCGACACGGGGTTATATTCAGGTGATGAAAGATGGCAACAACGTGATGTTGATGCACCCTGAAAAACGTATCTATAACGTACAGACGATGCCGATGACTGAAGCGGCAATTGATAGCGGTGTGACGCGTGATCTCTATGTCTCGCTGGGTGAGCCGGTTAGTGGTGGTGCCTGGAGTGTGCGTATCTATCATAAGCCCTTTGTGAACTGGATCTGGGGAGGCTGTGCTTTGATGGCCCTGGGTGGTTTCCTCGCAATGTCTGATCGTCGTTATCGAATCGCTTCGCGTCAGCGTAAAGAGACGGAGAAGAATAAGATGGCAACAGCGAACAGTGATACTGCTGGCAATGTGGGTGGTACACCTGCTGTTGCGCGGGAGGTGAAGGTTTAATGGTTCGCTATTTAAAATATCTAACCCCACTGTTGGTGTTTTTGGTGATGGTGTGGTTTTTAGGGAAAGGGCTTTATCTCAACCCTCGTGATGTGCCATCACCGCTGGTGGGTAAGCCTGCGCCACTGTTTTCGGCAGAGGATCTGCGTAGCCCTGAATTGCAATTTAGCTCTGAGCAGATGAAAGGGAAGGTGTGGATTCTTAATGTATGGGCATCGTGGTGTCGCCCCTGTCGTGATGAGCATCCACTATTTGTTGAGCTTGGACGTAAAAACATGGTGCCGATTGTAGGCCTGAACTATAAGGATCAACGCGGTGATGCACTGCAGTGGTTGCGCGCACTGGGTGATCCTTATTACGCAAGTGTCTATGATGGTGATGGCAAGGTTGGGATGGATTTTGGTGTCTACGGTGTGCCAGAAACCTACGTGATCGATCAGCAGGGTATTATTCGTTACAAACATACCGGCCCAGTGACAGCGAAATCGTTAGAAGAGAAAGTAGTGAAGCTGGTGAAGGAGTTACAGGGATGAGACAAGCATTTGCCTGTTTGATGTTGTTGTCTGCAATTGTTATCTCACCGCAGGCACTGGCGAAAGAAGCGGCGTTGATGCAGGCTGATCCTGTGCTGGAAAAACGTGTGATGGGGCTTGCTCATGAGTTGCGTTGTCTGGTGTGTCAAAATCAGTCGCTGGGTGATTCGCATTCAGAGTTTGCGATTGATATGCGCAGTGAAATACGTGAGCAGATGAGGCAGGGCAAGAATGATGAGCAGGTAACCGATTTTATGGTGCAGCGCTACGGTGATTTTATCCGCTTTCGTCCGCCCGTTAAATCAACCACCTTTTTATTATGGTTCGGCCCGTTGATTCTGTTAGCGCTCGGTGGTGCTGTATTGTTCATTAGCCTGAAAAGACGTAAGCGTACCGTTAAGACAGTGCCGCTGAGCGATGAAGATCGTAAGCGTGCAGAGGCCTTGTTAGGCGATAAATAAAGTCGGTCAGTGATACTTGTCCGTTTTGAGTGCAACCAGTAAGTGTGAAGCCAGCTAAGGCTGACGCAGAGGAAATTTAAGGCATGATTATTTTTTGGATTGTAGCAGCATTGCTAACGCTGGCAGCGCTGCTGTTTTTACTACCGCCGTTGTTGCAGTTGGGTAAAAAAGATAGTGAGTTTGTGGTTGAGCAGGATGCGCTTAACGTCTCTATCTATAAAGACCAGATGATCGAACTGGAAAATGATCTATTAAATGACGTAATCACTAAAGATCAATGTGAACAGGGCAAACTGGAGTTGGAGCAGCGCCTGTTAGAAGATGTCGCGCTGCCATCAAGTGGCGAGAAAAAAATCACAGGTGCTAGCAAACTAACAGCAGCTATTGTTTCGTTGGTCGTGGTGGCAATTACGGTACCGCTTTACCTTCAGTTGGGTAAAGTTGAGCTGGTTGCGCCAGTGGCCCAGGAAATCTCGATTCCTCAGGCAACGGGAGAGCTGACTCAGGAAGAGATGACTGATCAGGTATCAATGATGGTCAGCCAGCTCTCAGCTCGCCTTGAGAAAGACCCGAGTGATGTGCAAGGGTGGGCGATGTTAGGCCGTTCTTACTATGCGCTGAGTCGTTATGGTGATGCAGTCGCGGCCTTTTCAAAGGCGGTATCGATTGTTGATAATGACGCGCAACTGTTAACAGACTATGCCGATGCGATGGCCATGAGCAGTGGTGAGCAGACCCTTGAAGGGCGTCCCATGCAGTTGATTATGCGCGCATTGAATCTTGATCCGCAAAACCAGAAGGCGCTATGGCTAGCAGGCACGGCAGCCTATGAGCGCGCCGATTTTGAATCGGCGCTGATCTACTGGAAAAGAATCCTTGCGATGCTTGATCCTAATTCACAGACAGCACAGACCATGGCGGGCAATATCGCTGAAACAGAACAGTTGATGCAGTCGCAGCGCGCTAGTTCAGGTGGTGGCAATGCCGTTGGCATTGCGGCAAGTGCGACTACACCCGTTACCACGGAATCATCGGGCTCAAGCGTGAGTGGTGTGGTGACCTTGTCTCAATCGTTAGCGGCTCAAGTTTTACCAACGGACACCATCTATATCTTTGCTCGCGCGATGCACGGCCTACGTATGCCGTTGGCTATTCTGAAAACCGAAGCGAGCAAGATGCCGATTGAATTTACCCTGGATGATTCGATGGCGATGGACGCCTCAATGAACCTCTCTAGCACCTCAGAAGTGATGGTGATGGCGCGCATCTCTCGCAGTGGTAATGCAACACCGCAGAGTGGTGATATGCAGGGTGGGGTTCAGAATGTGAAGATTGGTGCATCTGGAATTGAAATTGTGATTGATGAGGTTATTCCTTAGCGATACGAACGCTTCGTCGTCCCTTCCATATATGAAAGGGCGTATGAATAATGCGGAGATTAACCGTGATTCGAATCATGTTGTTGCCACTGTTTGCCTTACTGCTAACGGCATGTGAGGTGGCGCATGACCATGCCACTGAATCTCATCAGCGTGTGGTACCTGGAGAGTCTCTTTCCGAGTTGTTACTGCCAGGGTTAGATCGAGATGATCTGCAAATTTCCCAACTTCAGGGCAAGGTGGTTGTCCTTAACGTCTGGGCAACCTGGTGTCCACCCTGTCGTCGAGAATTGCCGAGCCTGCAACGTCTTGGTGAGCAGCTTGATAGTGAACGATTTGCAGTGCTTGGTCTGTCAGTAGATGACGATAAACATCATCCGCGAGAGTATCTGATCGACCGAAAAATTGAGCTTACGAGTTACATCGACCTGGATATGTCTATTGCAGGTAAATTAGGTGCGCAGGTATTTCCCGATACTTACCTGATAGGAGCCGATGGGCGCTTATTAATGAACATCGAGGGTGAGCGTGAATGGGATAGTCCGCAGGTGATTGCGGCACTGGAAGCGGCTTATCGGGGCGATTATGCGCTGCTACAGGGCATCAAACATCAAGATGTGAGAGACTAACGGCGTGGTTGATGTACTAGATGACGTTAATGAATAAGGAGGCATGATCATGAAAAATATCAGTTTATTGAAAGCGGCTGGGCGCGCGCTGCGTGCTGCATTGCTGTTGAGCGCTGCCATGTTGATTGCAGCACCGCAGGTGATGGCTGGTGACCCGCTCAAGGGCGGCAAGATTTACAATCAGCAATGTAAACAATGCCATGGCAGCAGTGGTAAGAGCACCTTTCCTGGCGTGGCTGACTTTTCACGTGGCGAAGGATTGATGATTGCGGATCACGAGTTGCTACAGAAGATCAGGGATGGGCGAGGGATGATGCCAGCATTCCGCGGTATTCTTAAGGATGATGATATTTCTGATGTGATTACCTATCTGAGAAAACTGCGTCGATGAGAGAGCGTTTGATTTTTGCTTCACTGACACTTTCGTCTGCCTTATTGTTATCGGCCTGTTCCGATACCGATAATGAAACCAATGAAGCGGCTGTGACGCAGAGTGAGCCTGCGCCACTAGCAACTGCTGCTGTGGCGGCGAGTGATATCAAAAGTGTTGTTGCTCCTGCTGTTGATGATGTGACTGAAGCACCATTGGCATCACCGCTTGATGCAACGGCTACCGTTCGTAGCAGTTTGCCTCGCGTGCTTGAGTCTTTTGGTGTGGGCGACAATGTCTTTGTGCGCTCGCTAGCGGTAGATGAGGTGGGTAAGGCGATCTGGGTAGGCACCTCTGCTGGCGTACTGGAAATAGACCTTGAAAGTTATGACATGCGAGCAGCCTATTCTCGTCGTGATGGCCTGGCAAATGAGTATGTCTTTAGCATTATGGTTGATAGCCAGGGCAGCAAGTGGTTCGGTACCAATGGGGGCGGCATGACGCGCTTGCGTGATGGTGAGTGGAAAACCTTTTTCCCGATGCATGGGCTGGCCGACTATTGGGTCTACTCTTTTGGCGAATCAAAGGATGGCAACCTGTGGGTTGGTACCTGGGGCGGTGCTAACCAGTTTGACAGTACGAAGGATGAATTTACCGCGACTTATGTCAAAGAGCTGGTCAATGAATGGGTCTATGGCATCGCCAGTGATGACCAGGGGCGTATGTGGCTCGGCACTGAGGGGGGGATTTCAATGTTTGATGGCACTCGCTGGCACGCATTTACCCATGAAGATGGTGTGGGTGCGCCCAATAGCAGTAATCTGCCGCTTAGTCAGAACACCGGCCTGGGTACGCGTGAGCGGCATGACCTTAGTGTGATGACTGAAGGGCAGCAGACCTATAACCCTGGTTATGTCTTTTCTGTGCAGGTAGCGGCCAACGGTGATGTCTGGGCGGGTACGTGGGGTGGTGGCGTGAGTGTTTATGATGGTGAAACCTGGCAAAGCCTGACCACTGAAGATGGCCTTGCGGGAAATGTTGTCTATAGCATTGCGCAGGATGCAGCTGGTGTCTTCTGGTTTGGTACCAACAAGGGGTTGTCTCGTTATGATGGCAAGGCGTGGCAGACCTTTTCTAAAGGCGGTGCTAATGGTCTGATTGATGACAATGTTTATGCAGTGATTGCACACCCTGCGGGGGAAATCTGGGTGGGTACGCGTGGTGGCGTGACGCGCCTGGGTTATGGTCAATAAATCTCGATGAGTCATTGCTAGCTGGTGATGGCTGGCGTGAATTGAACAAAAGGTGAAATAAGTGAATCTGAATTTCAAGGCTTTAGCTGTCGTGGTGATCGTCATGGGGTTGATGGTGGTCGGCGGATATCAGTTGGGCATGCAGCAGGCGAGTAATGAGGTTGCCATGGAAAAGGTACAGCCCGATGCCAGCTTAAATGGCAGCTCAATGGTGGCTGGCGAGTTGGAAGCGGGTGCTCAGGTGCCACTTAACCATCCACCGATGGATAGCCCGGCGCCAGCGCCGATGGCGCAAAGCAGTACCTTCCCACAGCCTTCAACCCCTCAGGCAGATCTTGCAGGGCGTGGCGGTAGTGCGGAAACACCTGTGACACAGCTAACGGGAGAGAGTCAATTTGCTCACTTTCGTGTCGGTAACCGTAATGTCAAAGGGATGGCGATTGATGGCGATTATGTCTGGATCGGCACGTCAGGTGGTGTGATTCGTTATAACACCATCGATGACCAATATGATGTCTTTGATAACCGTATCGAAGGAATGCTTTCGAATGGTGTGTTCCACGTGAGTCGAATCGATAACAAACTGGCAGTGGGAACGTATGGTGGTGGCCTGTCGGTGATGGATATCGATACCAGTGTGTGGACCAATTACAATATTCCGAATGGCCTGGCCGATCAGTTTGTTTATGACCTGCAAAAGACCAGCAATGGTGACATCTGGATTGCGACCTGGTCTGGCGTTAATCGCATCCGCGGTGGGGACCTGGATGACCACTCAAAGTGGGATATGTTTACCGTTGAAAATACCAATGGCGGCATTCCAAACCCCTGGGTTTACGGGGTAGAAGAAGGATTAAATGGTGACATCTGGCTTGCCACGGAAGAGGGCCTTGCGTTGTATCGTGGCGGCAAATGGCAGAACTGGCAGCATAAAGATGGCCTCGGTGCACCGATTGAAGTGGTGCGTGATGCGATCACGTCAAGAAATGATCCGGCCAAGGCATCTCAACATCATGCGCGCCAGAAGACTGAACAGGGATTAGAGGATGTGGATATTGCGTATAACCCAAACTACATCATCTCATTAGCGGTCGATAGTGATGGCATCGTCTGGGCGGGCACCTGGGGTGGTGGTCTGGCGCGTTTTGATGGTGAAAACTGGACTAACTACACCACCGCTGATGGTCTGCCTGGGAATCACATCTTTATGTTGCACATCGATATCGATGGGCAGTTATGGATTGGCACCAGCAAAGGGTTGGCGCGCTTTAAGGAAGAGGGTGAAGGGTTTAATGTGATGACGACTCTTGATGGCTTGTATGCCAACAATGTTTTCTCAATGGCGAAGGCGGACAACGGCACGATGTGGGTGGGGAGCTTTGGTGGTGTTGCAAAATTGAGTGGGCAGCGTTAGCTGACTTTATAAGTAACGCTTATTGAGAGTATTTAACCACACTCTGGTCTTTATTGCCCCTCTCTTTCTGGTTGGTTGTGAGTTAGAGGATTGTCACCTCATTAGATCATGCCCATGCTGGGCGTAAACAAACCGTATATGGTGCAAATCCTATCTGACCTGATCACTTATCTTCTACTCGCGATCTACTGCGATGAAGAGCATGGTGAGTGGGTGTCTATAAAGCGGGTGAGAGAACTTCGAACTAAAATCTTGAATGAAACGAAAGTATTGGAAGCCGAACCACCAAATTTGACACTATAAATCGATACCGGAATAATATACACTATTTATAGTGCATGTTACAAAGTGGATGTATTTACTGTGTGACACGTACTAATGATCGGGAAAAAAGCTGGGAAATATGTCGTGGAATCAATTTTTGAGGTAAACCATGTATACATCTTTTTATGAACTAGATAAACCCCCGTTTAACCTTGCACCTGACCCCAGCTTTGCTCATGACTGCATTAGCCATAAAAATGGCTTGGCATATCTACGCAACGCATTCGATGAGCATCAGGGAGTTGCGGCCATCGTCGGGCCACCAGGAGCAGGAAAAAGTCTATTAAGCCAATCATTTTTATCAAAATTACGTCAAAATCAAGTGACAACGGTTACTATCAACAGTAGTAATTTACCTGTAGATGAGCTGCTAAAAATGATAGCAAGTCAGCTGGATATTTATCCTCCTGAAACGTCTCAGAAGAAAGTTTTAGAGGCTTTAGAGAAATATTTCTGCGATCAACATCACCTGGATAACAGGGTGGTTTTATGCATTGATGAAGCTCAAAATCTGCCCAGGGCATCATTAGAAGCGGCAATAAACCTGGCTTCTCATCAATACAATAACAAGCGCTTTGTACTTGTTATTTTTTCCGGGCAAGAGGAATTAAAACAAAATTTTAAGGGCTTATATTATAAGCTCGAACCACTAGGTGAAGTGGAGATTAAAGGTTACATTGAACACCGACTGCTCCACGCGGGGTGGAAAGGTGACATGCCGATATCGGACAATGCTTTAAATCTAATTTACAGATACAGCCAGGGCATCCCTCGATCTATTAATATACTGTGTGGAAAGCTGTTTTTGGCCGCATATCTTGATGATACCCACAACATAAATAGTAAAACTGTAGACTCAGTCGTAAGTGAAATCAGGCAGGAGCCTGTTAATGCCTGTCTGTCAGCATATGACAGGAAAGATCAGGCAGACGTGTTAAGTTCTTCAAGTGAACTTACCTGTGAATCAACTATCGAAACTAAAAATGATTCACAAAAAACAGCTCATCAGTTTCAGACCGAGCCGGCGATGTTAGCTGACGTTGAATTACTTGAACAATGTGAAATGCTTCTTACCATTGGCGCTAAAGTGCATGAGTCTCGCCATATAAAAAATAGTGAGGCTAAAGCGTCCAATCTGATTAATGAACTCAGCTCTAAAATAGATGAATTTAAGCGATCTAGCAGTCAACAAAACCAACTGGATTTAGAGTTTTCTGCTCGTTGTTTATATCACCAGCTTATTACAGACACCATTAAAACAGGGCATGCAAATGAAAAAAACGGCATGGATGAGTATCATCCAATATTCACACCTGAAAAAGAAAAGCACCGAAGCGGGGCCGCTCGCCTGGTTAGTGTAAAAAACATATGCAAAATTATTGATTTGGCAGATCAGAACATGAAGTGCATTAAACTGGGAATATTAGGGTATTCAGAAAATATTGAGGCGATATTCAAAGATATTTCAGGGTTTGATCTTTCCTTTGATACCAATAGAGAGGCTGATTTGTCGGTACTGATGTGGCGTATTAGTGTTTCAAAAGATACCGTCTTCTACGTTATTGGATTATCTATTAATGACTTCATCAATAATGATGGCTATGCTCAGCTCATGAATCGACTAACCGCTGCAACGATAACAACATCGCTAGTAGCTGAATTAACGACAGAGGAAAAAGCCTCATTATTAACTTCACTACTACTTTATGGATCAGAATGGTCACAGTTGATTGGCCCCTACGCCGATCATGCAACGGAAAAACCATATTTCTTTTTTCAAGATGACACCACAACGTCTAATATAAGTAGTGGCAGTAATGATATGAAAAATTTCACGTCAACCGTGCTATTTCAGAATGACGTGGCTGTTGGGGCTGCATAATAAGTATGATGAGTAGATCAGACAACATCAGTTTTATCACGTTCAATTTATAAAAAGGAAAAAATTATGGAACAAAATATGTCCAGTGTACTTAGTAGTTTTTTGGATATAGGCGGAGTAAAGTCTGCCGCAGTGGTTGGCCGAGATGGCTTTGTTATTGACAGTGTTACCACTGAAAAAATGGACATGGAAGCATTGGGAGCGATGGTTGCCACAGCAATTGGCACATCTGAATCACTCGGAAATGAGTTCGATTTCGGAGGAATGTCGCAGTACTTGATTGAGTTTGAACATGGAAAAGTTGTTATTGCCGCCATCGGCAATGATATATTGGCAATATTCACAGATGCTTCGGCCGTGATTGGTGGTGTACGTTACTTAGTTAAAAAGCAGATTCCTTCTTTAATTGCAGTTATGTAGTTTTTACTGAAGGGGTACCTACGTGATTCCAGGTTTAAGCGAAAAACTGGGTCGCTTTCTTAGTGTCGATGGCATATTCGTAGTGGCGGTGGTAAGCCGTGATGGATTCGTCATTGACAGCGTCGGAAGCACAAACATTGATCTAGATGGCTTAGGGCTGATGGTGGCGGCTGCAGATGAACTGATCTTCCAGACAGAGACCCTTATAGAGTTAGATTGCCGACATAGTAAGCTCTTCTGTAATAACGATAAAAAAGTGTTAATGGGCCCTGCATCTGAAGAAATAATAGCGCTAATTGTAGATGAATCGAAAAATACAGATTCGATATGCCATCATATTCAAACTAGTTTGAGACAACTTACCGATATCCTGTCGCCTTCTGATCAAACGGAGTCTAACAAAAAAAAGATATATCATTACGCTTCAAACTCAGATGGTTTTCACGAATTAAAGACCACTGCTACAATCGCCAGCCCAGTTACCTCTAATATTACGCTGAACAGCCATGAATTATTTGAGTTGTTGCAACTATCCTCAGAGTTGTTCCCTGCAACCAACGGGCAACCAACCCAGCCTGCATCAAATGCGTCATATTCTCGTTTCCTGTATTTATTAAACGGCTTCCACCACACGATACAGGATTCTGAAAAAAACAGTAATTTTGAGTTAATTGAATTAGCAGGGAAATTACAATGTATTTTCCTCGATTCTACATCTGACTATTACAGGGTATTAGCGTTAACGGAGCAGGCGGATAGTGAGCAAATCAAAAAACATTTTGGGTTGTTCAAAGATATTTATTCTTCTGACGATTCCATTGATCCAGACTACTCCTGTATTTTAAGAATCAGCAAAGCTTTTTTAGTGTTGCGATCACCAAAGTGGCGCTGGCTTTATGACTCAAAGCGGACGATAGGTAGCAAAGGACGTGAGACTGCCAAACAGGTTGCTCATTATGAATGGCTAAAAAAGGGAGAATTATTCGCGGTGCAACCTGTCATTGAAAAGATTAAAAACAATCTAAACCATGAATTTCTGAAAAAAACAGGCCACAAAGGAAGTCATGCTTTACGCAGCGTTGTGGGCGAAGTAAAGCAACTTTATGCCACTCTTATAGATAAAAAACGATGATATATCAACACCGAAAATCCGGGAGGGAACATGAGTCGAGTTAAAGAACTACTTAGTGAGCTATCGCCTCTGCTCAACTACACTAAACATGACTGGGAAATTTTACAGGAAGAAGCAACGCTTATTTCAAGCTGGATTCCAGATATTATCTCCGTCTTTTATGAGACAGTCTATGCGTCCTCCGATACTAATAAAATATTTCATGAAGGTGAACGCAGCAAGCTGGAAAAGACCCTGGAAGTATGGCTATTGTCGCTGGTTAGTGGTCAGCAGGAAGATAGCTTTTGGGAGCACCAATGGATTATTGCATTATTGCATGTGCAGCGCGGTGTACATAATCTATACATGCTGGGAATGATGTGCAGGGTACAGCAAATTGTATTAGAAAAGTGCATGCTGCATTATGAAAAAGAAAGAGCTGCAGAAGTATATAACGCCTTTCATAAAATCACTTCCACTGTCGCTGCACTGATTGCAGAGTGTTACGGCGAGGTGCTTTTAAATAGTACCGAAGATGGCTTGTCGAGAGTAGGCATGAACCCTGCGTTACTGCAGCGCATAAAGGATGTACAAATCAAAAAAATGTTAGCGGAAGCACGACAGCTGTAATAAGTTGTCGGAGCAACATAATCAATTGCGAAGTTAGTCTGAATTGCAAAGGCTTCACTATAAAATTATTGTAAATATCGGAGTCTTACTCTCGTGAATGCGCAACAACTGCTCGCGCTGGATAATGCGCATGTGTGGCACCCATACAGTGCGATTGGCGCAGCGCTGCCCATCTTTCCGGTCGCCTCAGCAAATGGGGTGCGCCTTAAGCTTTGTGATGGGCGTGAATTGATCGACGGTATGTCTTCATGGTGGTCAGCGATCCACGGCTATAACCACCCAGAGATGAACCGAGCGCTGCAAGCGCAGATCGAAAAGATGTCGCATGTGATGTTTGGCGGTTTAACGCATGAGCCAGCGGTGATGTTGGCAAGCCGTCTAATTGAGCTAACCCCGGCACCATTGCAGACTGTTTTTTTTGCTGACTCCGGTTCGGTTGCCGTTGAAGTTGCGATGAAGATGGCTATTCAATACTGGCATGCCAAAGGCAGCCCGGCAAAACAGCGCTTTCTAACGCTGCGCAATGGCTATCACGGGGATACCTTTGGTGCGATGTCGGTGTGTGATCCGGTGACGGGAATGCACTCGCTGTTTAGTGATGTTTTGACCGAGCAATATTTTGTCGATGCACCGAACTGCAGGTTTGGCGAAGCGTGTAGCGATGATAAGCTTATGCCTCTCAGGCAGCAGCTCGAACAGTATAGTGATAAGATCGCCGCAATAATTTTAGAGCCGATTGTGCAGGCAACGGGCGGCATGAATTTTTACTCAGCCGATTATTTGCGCGGTGTGCACACGCTGTGTGATGAGTATGGGGTGTTGTTAATCTGCGATGAGATCGCTACCGGCTTTGCCCGTACCGGTAAAATGTTTGCCTGTGAACATGCGGCGATTGCACCAGACATAATGTGTGTAGGTAAGGCGCTCACGGGTGGTTATCTGACATTGGCTGCGACACTGACAACAGAAGAGATTAGCGCCACGATCAGTAACGGCGAGCCGGGGCTGTTTATGCACGGCCCAACCTTTATGGCCAACCCGCTGGCATGTGCGGCGGCGTTGGCAAGTCTTAAATTACTCGTTGATTCTGACTGGTCATCTAATATTGAGCGTATCGAAGCAGGGCTTCAACATGGGTTAGCACCCTGTCGTGAACTGCCTTCGGTTGCGGAGGTGCGTGTGCTCGGTGGCATCGGTGTGGTTGAGTTAAAGGAGCCGGTTGATATGAAGAGAATCCAGCCGTTGTTTGTTGAACACGGGGTATGGGTGAGGCCTTTTGGTAAACTGGTTTACTTGATGCCGCCGTATCTGATCTCAGATCATGACCTGGCAGCGCTAACAGCGGCAGTGGTCAAGGTTGTTGAATCCGCATAGAGCAATTTATGTGTTCGGGGTTAATTTAACTGGCAGCCGCTAGCGCTAAAGGTGCCATTATTGACGCCGTCGTTCCAGAGTCCGCCAAAGATTGTTCCTGCTGAAAGATCTATTGTCCCCGTGATAGTGGTGCCGCTAGCCGTGGTTAATTGCAGGCCGTTGACGCCTGGGTTGGCGATACCGCTCAGGCTTTCCTGCGTGTTGTTAACAATGCTGTGAGCAATACCGGTCACGTTGTTATTGCTATCAATATCAAAGGTAAACAGGCCGGCATCATTTGTGTGGCTGGGATCTGATGCGCTGATATATTCGGCGGTAAAACGGTAGAGTGCATCTGCAGCACCGCCAATACGTGTGCCAGAGAATGTGCCTGATGCCGTTGTTGGGATTCTCTTAATCCATTCGCCGCTGGCGCTGTTGGGCGAGGTGAAATTACCGGTAAAGGTGGATTCGAGCTCTATCAGATTCGCGTCGTTATCGACATCGGTGGTATCAGGTGCGCCGCTAATGAAGCGTCTTATATAGTTGTGGCCGATTGGAATAAAACGGAGGTCATCCACTTTATTGCCAGAAAGGACAGCGTATCTATTGTCGATGGCGCTGTAAATGATGCCTTCAACATCGTTGGTGTTGTTGCTGATGGGCCCACTTGGGGGCGGGTTGGTGATGGATGTGATATAGGAGCCTGAATTTACATGAAGGCCGATGCGCCCCTGGTCGCTACCCGTGAATGTGCCCACGAACGCACCACTGTAGAGGCATAGCAGGGTGGATGTTAGATGTGACTTCGCATCTTCTGTATTTAACAGGATTGGGGTTCTGGCATCTGCCGAAGCGACATCAGAGATGATGCTGGCGAGGTCGGCGCTCAGGTCTACAGAGGCAAAATCGACCGGGTTCCAGCTATCGGCGACTGTTTGCACCGCGCTTGAAATTTGTATGCCGCTGCTGAGTGGCGGAGTGCTGTCTAGCATGGTTAAAAATCGAACAATGTTTTTCACTCGAGGTGAATCAGAGCTGGCGTTGGTGATGAGGTCGATCGGGGTCATGATGGGCGCGCCAATACCGGAGCCAAGGGAGATGCCACCGACTGAAAAGGTGATGGAATTACCCACTTCGTAGCTGAAACTACCATCTGGGCCGGTAATGCCGCTCTGTCCTCCAGATTCAAATGTTAGGCCGGAGACGCTGCTATCTTTAAACATGCCAGAAGCGATTGTTGGCGCTGGCGCTTCTGCGAGGAGCACATCATCGCCGTGACAGCCCGCTAACGCAAGTGCTGCAATTGTCACTAGTGATAGAGATAGTTTATGCATCGCGCGCTCCAAATATTTCATCCGACTGTCAGTCGCTTAAACGGTCATCTTACATATTATAGTGCCAGCTTGTCATATATACTTGAAGTGGTCTTGAGGTTCTACTCGTCTGGTGCTGTTAAGTTCATATAGAACAAAAGATTAAGTTGTTATATGAGATGCTGAAAGGTGCCGGGCCAGGCTCTAATATTTAATTGTGAATGTTCTGGTAGGCAGGTTATTGTTTGTGAAAAGCAGCACTACAAATCTTACATGTAATGCTTGACAAGACTTACATGTAAGATTTATAGTGCTGCCATGAGTGAGAAAAAGACATCGGCCTTTTATCAGCGTCAGCACCGACAGCGTATGCGCGATCAGGGGCTTGTGAAGAAAGAAGTCTGGATATTGCCGCGGCATGCCGCGCTGTTGACTCAATATGAGAAACAGCTGCGTCGATCGGCAGTACAAGGGTTAACATTATCAGGATTTACCAACGGAGGTTTGAACGCAATGACACAACCAAGTCTATGGGCAATTGTTAGCCTGCATGATGCATTGCAAAAAGAGGCGCTTACTCAAAGCGGTGAAGCAACGGTGGAGCTTGTTCAGGGGACGGATCCTTCTATTTTGATTACCCTGAGTGAATATGGCGACCTGCCGGTTTACCTCACGATTGCGGGTGAGCAGATTATTGTTGAGTCTCTGATGTGGCCGCTGGCAGATATTAATGATGTTGCGCGGTTTAATGATGAGGTGTTGCGTACACATAAGCTGTTTCCACTCTCAACCATTAGCCTCGATACACTGCCCGATGGCAATGAGTACTACACCATGTTTGGTGCGCTATCGGCGACCTCACTGCTGACTAACATCATCTTTGAGGTTGAGACATTGGCAGATAATGTGATTAAAGCGGCGGATGCCTACAGCCCATTTCTTAATTACGACACTTCAGTTTTAGAGGGTTAATCATGAGTATCTGGATGAAAGTAGTGACCGCGATTCGTGGCGGTGTAAATGAAGCAGGTGAAGCGATTGCTGATAATCAGGCACTGCGCATTCTGGACCAGGAAATTCGCGATGCCGATAGCGAGCTGAAACGCTCAAAAGATGCGCTGGCAGAGATCATGGCGAAGCAGAAGCTGGCGCAGAAAAAGGCGGATGGACTGGCGGCAAAGGTTAAAGAGTATGAAGGCTATGTGTTGCAGGCGCTGGAGAAAAATGATGAGCCACTGGCGACTGAAGTGGCCGGTAAAATTGCTGAATTTGAACAGCAGATGGGCAGCGAGCAGGAGCTGGCAACCGGTTTTGCCAATAGTGTGGCGCAGCTGCGTAAAGCAGTCAGCCATTCAGAAGGTAACCTTAAGCGGCTCAAGCAGCAGGTGGATATTGTGAAGGCGACTGAGTCGGTGCAGAAGGCGCAGATGGCGGTCTCTCAACGCCATGGTGGTGCCAATACAAAAATGCGCACCGCGCTGGACTCACTGGATCGCATCAAACAGCAGCAGGAAGAGCGCACTGCGCGTATGGAAGCGGCCAGTGAACTGGCAAATGACACCGGTGGCGCTGAGGCGTCGCTAGATCAAAAGCTCAAATCGGCGGGTATCACTGCTAATAGTACCAGCGGTGCTGATATACTAGCGCGATTGAAAGCCAAGCAGGGCTGAGTCGAATTGAGATAGTTCAATGACGACCAGTCTCAGGAGCGTGTTGATTTGCCGATTTTGAGTAGACTGGTTCGTCAGTTCAATAGCCTGCTATTGAACATGAGTTGGGTAGCGCTCACCTTTTTGGTGGGCGTTCACTTTTTCTCGTCGTGGATATTGTTGTGGCTCGCCGGTGAGCACGACCTCGCTGCGCCAGATGTTTTCTGGTATTTCTATATGGTGACATCCACCACAGTGGGGTATGGTGACTATTCGCCGGTGACTGCTTTTGGCCGTGCGGCAGTCAGCTTCTGGTTGATGACTGGTGGTATAACCCTGTTTGCCGCGGTGATTGGCAAAGTGACACAATTTTTAATCGAACTCTGGAGAAAGCGTATGCGAGGTCGTGGGGATTATTCACATCTCTCTGAGCACGTGGTTATTTTGGGTTGGCATGATGACAGAACGCCCTACATGGTGGAGCAGATCCTCGGTGATAAGCGACGCGACGAGAAAGAGATTGTGCTCTGCTCTACCCGCAAGATGGAAAGCCCGCTGCCGGATCAAACGCACTTTGTGCAGGGTGAGTCGCTGACCAGTGCTGATCTCCTGCACCGCGCAGGGATTAAAGCTGCGAGCCGTGTGATCGTTTATGGTGACACGGATGAGCAGACGCTGGCGACCGGCCTGGCGGTCAGTGCCGCTAAAACCGAGGCGCATATCGTGGCGCATTTTGATTCTGACGAGATGGCCAGCCTGTTAAAATCACACTGTGCGCAGGCTGAATGTACCGCAAGTATCTCACTGGAGCAGATTGTGCGTTCCGCGCAGGACCCCGGTTCGTCGCGTATCCAGGCACAACTGTTATCGACGCTCACTGGCCCCACGCAATACTGCATACAGGTACCCGATTCATTTGCAGGCTGCGATTACGGCGCGCTTTTTTATGCATTGAAAGAACGCCATAAATCAACTGCCTTTGGTGTTGCTAAATCGCGCACCGGGGATGACCTTGAGTTGAACCCCGATAACGGCTCACGGGTGTTGGCAGGGCAGTTTGTCTATTTCATGTCGCCAGAAAGAATTCATGCGGACGAAGTGGACTGGCAATTACTTGGTCAGGCGGCCCAGGAGTAGGAAAATGTTTGGTAAATGGTTTAAAAAAGAAGAAGTGGCCGAAAAACCGGAGTTGCCTTCGCCTTATAACCTGCGGCTTAAAGCGGCCGTCGATATCGACCCGATCCCATTTTCGATGATCAGCGATAAAATTCATTTTGTACTACCGGCCGAGAGGCAGATTGTTGAGGCGCAGGGCAGGGTTGATCTGGGTGGCGGCGCTTATCTGAGTCGTTACTACACCAGTGACGATGCCTTCATACAGGTGAGTACCACGGCTGGTTTTGAAGAGCAGCATGTCGATGACATCAAGCTGTTTGTCTTTGAAGATACCGTCACACCAGCCAATCAGGCCGAGTGGGAGGAGTGGACGGGTAAAGATAGCAAGATCGGTGACGCGACCTATACCTTTAATGGCGTTGAGTATACGCGCGTATGGATGGCGCAGAGTGAAGGGTCGATTGTGCCGGTTGAGTTTGAAGAAGAGGTGACAAACCTGATCGAAGGTAAATCGCCCTATACGGTTATCCACCTGGCAATGTTATACGAACGTTTGATCCCGCAGATTGAGCGTTATGAGTATTTACTGATTTCTGCCGAACATACCCATGATGATGCTAATATCGTCTTTAGCCTGGGCGTTGATCTCGATCCGCAAGCCTTTATCGTGACGTAACTACTGTTAATTTTGACTACTCACTGAGTGACCTAATAAAAGAAGGGAAAGTAAGAATGGACACTGTAACAACTTATCTGGCTGGCCTGCCTCAGTTTTTCGCTTATTTTTTATCAGCGCTGGCCCTGACATTTCTTTACGCCTTTATTTATAGCAAGTTGACCCCGCATAAAGAGTGGGCGCTGATTAAGGAAAACGTACCGGCAGCGGCG